>ENA-OOSX01000001-OOSX01000001.1-human-gut-metagenome-genome-assembly--contig:-NODE-1-length-245679-cov-21.078030_pt1 | contig 245679 bp, 192 predicted proteins | sample MGYA00241315_ERZ501225 | MGnify/ENA primary metagenome ERZ501225 (study PRJEB25962, sample SAMEA2042496) | human gut metagenome | biome: human gut; feature: human-associated habitat; material: faeces... | reverse complement strand
ATGGCAGTTCTATCTGGAACTTCATCGGAACTTTTTTCAAAAATATCTTTAACGGGTGCAGGGATTATGTTAACATGGTTCCTGACAAAATCACTTTGGCTGCCAGCCAATGTTAAATTCAAAACTAATTAATTAACAAAACTCGGTTTAGGGCACTGAAAAGTGCCCTTTCGAAGGGGGATGCCCTAAATTGAGTGCTTACCTGTAATAATCTTTATTTCAATTTATTGAGGTCGTGGCAGCCTTGCCATGGCTTGTGAATGTTATTGTTTCTTTCTAAGTAAAATGAAACTTTCTGTTTTGATGTCGGTGTATGAATCCGAGAAGCCCGAATATTTAGACAGGGCCATTAAAAGTGTATGGACTGACCAAACGTTGAAACCCGACCAAATCGTCCTTATAGAAGACGGCCCGTTGGATGAAAATTTGCACGAAGTTATCAGCAAATGGCAGCGGCAGCTTTGTAAAAAGTTAGCAGTAGTCGTGAATGCGAAAAACTTGGGGCTTACCAAATCGCTAAACAAGGGAATTAAGAAGGTGAAAGGCGATTTAATCGCCCGAATGGATAGTGATGACATTTCGCATCCCTTGCGCTTTGAACGGCAGGTGAATTTCCTTGCCGCACATCCCGATGTGGCGATTGTCGGTGGTGCCATACAAGAGTTTAATGATGATAATGAGTGCTTGAATGTCAGGCATTATCCATTAGATAACCAAAAGGTGCTTGAATATATACATAAAGCATCTCCGTTGGCTCATCCTGCGGTGATGATGAGAAAAGCAATGTTTGATAATGGATTAAGTTATAATGAAAATTACAGGACGACTCAAGACATAGCCTTATGGTTTGATGCACTGTGCAGCGGATATAAAATAGGCAATGTGAAAGATGTGGTATTGTATTTTAGACGTAATGACGAGGTATTTAAAAGGCGGAGCAGAAAGAAAGCCGTAAACGAATTTAAAATTTATATTCATGGAATATACCGTCTTTTCGGAATATTCTCATGGAAATACATATATCCGATTATGCGCTTTGGATTCAGGCTGTTACCGCAATTTGTGATAAAATGGATTTATGGTGGAAAAATAAGGAAATCTGTTTTGGAAAAATAACATTTAAATTTTCATACAAATATGAAGAAAGCTCTTATTACAGGCATTACAGGTCAGGACGGTTCGTTCCTGGCCGAGTTTCTATTGGAGAAAGGTTACGATGTGCATGGCACAATACGCCGTTCGTCTGTGGATTACCGCGAACGTATCGCGCACTTGGAAGGACATCCGAATTTCCACTTGCACTATGCCGATTTGGGAGATTCAATGAGCATCCTACAGGTAGTGAAGAAAGTGAAGCCTAATGAAATATACAATTTGGCGGCTCAAAGTCACGTGCAGGTGTCATTTGATTCACCGGAGTTTACAGCGGATGTGGATGCGACAGGCGTACTCCGTATTTTGGAGGCCGTGCGTCAATGCGATTTAACGGAAACTTGCCGTATCTATCAAGCCTCCACCTCTGAACTTTACGGAAAGGTGGAGGAAGTGCCGCAGAATGAGAACACACCATTCCACCCATACAGCCCGTATGCCGTGGCCAAGCTCTACGGTTACTGGATTGTGAAAGAGTACCGCGAGGCGTACAATATGTTCTGCTGTTCGGGTATTCTGTTTAACCACGAGAGTGAACGCCGGGGCGAAACTTTCGTGACAAGGAAAATCACCCTTGCCGCCGCGCGTATTGCCCAAGGCAAGCAAGAGAAACTGTACCTCGGCAATCTGTCATCGCTGCGCGACTGGGGCTATGCCAAGGACTATGTAGAGTGCATGTGGCTCATACTCCAAAACGATAAACCGGAAGACTTCGTAATCGCCACGGGTGAACAACACTCTGTGCGCGAGTTCTGCCAATTGGCTTTTCGCTATGCCGGAATAGAATTGCGCTTCGAGGGTGAAGGCGAAAATGAGAAAGGCATCGACACGAAGACCGGCAAGGTGTTGGTGGAAGTGTCACCGGACTTTTACCGCCCTACCGATGTTGTCAACCTTTGGGGTAACCCGGCCAAGGCCAAACGGGAATTGGGCTGGAACCCGCAAAAGACCGCATTCGAGCAATTGGTGAAGCTGATGGTTGATGCTGATATGGCAAAAGTAGCTGTGGAGCGTGCCGGTGAGCGTGTGCGCACGAACCTCGCTGAATATTTGGAGAAAGGAATCGTCAAATAATGAAGAATGAAGAACGAAAAATGAAGAATTGACAAAATGGAAAGAGATTCAAAGATATACGTGGCTGGGCACCGGGGCATGGTGGGTTCAGCCATTGTGCGGGAACTGGAACGGCAGGGATATACGAATATCGTTACCCGTACCCATAAGGAACTGGACTTGACACGGCAGGAAGCGGTGGAGAAGTTCTTCACCGAAGAAAAGCCCGAATATGTGTTCCTTGCGGCGGCCAAAGTGGGTGGTATTGTTGCCAACCTGTCTGCCCTTGCTGATTTCATGTATGAGAACATGATTTTGGAAATGAACGTCATCCATGCCGCGTGGGAGAACGGATGCAAGAAGCTGGAGTTTCTCGGATCGTCGTGCATCTATCCACGAATGGCACCGCAACCAATGCAGGAAAGTTGTCTGTTGACAGGCGAATTGGAAAAAACCAACGAGGCATACGCGTTGGCAAAGATTTCCGGCTTGAAGTACTGTGAATTCCTTAACCGCCAGTACGGTACTGACTACATCAGCGTGATGCCCACCAACCTCTACGGGCCAAATGATAATTATCATCCCGAACACAGCCACGTGCTGCCAGCCCTAATACGCCGCTTCCACGAGGCAAAAGAGCAAGGATTGGCGTATGTAACTTGCTGGGGTGACGGTTCACCATTGCGCGAGTTCTTGTATGTGGACGACCTCGCCAACCTATGTGTATTCCTGATGAACAACTATTCGGGTAACGAAACTGTTAATGCCGGTACGGGCAAGGAACTCACCATCAAGCAACTCACAGAATTAGTAGCCAAGATTGTCGGTTTTACAGGCGAAATACGCTGGGACACAACCCGTCCTAACGGTACGCCGAGAAAGCTGCTCGATGTGTCGAAAGCTACTGCCTTGGGCTGGAGATACAAGACGGAACTGGAAGACGGCATTCGGTTGGCTTACGATGATTTCTTAAACAATCCTATGCGAGCAGAAAGATAATATGACACCGAAGAAAGTATTTGTATCAGGTTGTTATGACCTGTTGCACAGCGGACACGTGGAATTTTTCCGTCAAGCCGCCCAATATGGCGACCTTTATGTGGGCATCGGTTCTGATGAAACCATCCTGCATTACAAGAAACACCGTACCGTCTATCCTGAAAAAGAACGATTGTTCATGGTCAAAGCCATTCGCTACGTAAAGGATGCCTTCATTAACGTCGGTGACGGAGTAATGGATTTTGTGCCGACCGTGGAACAGTTGCGGCCCGACATCTTTGTTGTGAATGAGGATGGTGCCTCTGACGAAAAAGAGGCCCTATGCCGTCGAATGGGAATGGAATACATCGTGTTGCCACGTACCCCGTCGGAAGGATTGACCGCCCGCTCCAGCACCGACCTTAAAAAGCAAACTTGCTCCATACCGACCCGACTGGATTTGGCCGGGACTTGGATTGACCAGCCGTATGTATCTCGATACGGTGCAGGTTGGGCGATAACCATATCCCTCGAACCCACCTTTGAGATACAAGACAGGTGCGGATTATCCACCTCCACCCGTAACCGCATCCGCAGCATTTGGCCGTATAAATTGCCCGATATGGATCCAGAAATGCTCGCCCGTCTGGTGTTCTGCTTCGAGAATGACCCCGAAAGGTCGGACGGGATTATCTCTGGCGCACAAGATGCCATAGGAATTTGTATGCCCGGTTTGGTACGCCATTATTATGACGGACACTACTGGCCCACGCATTTCGAATCATGTCACGATGAGGAGGTCTTGAATTGGCTGGAAGAAAGGTTGTGTTTGGTGCCGATGTTCCCACGCAGAGATGGCTGTTCGGTAATAGAGGGGGTACAGATAGATGCGCAACATGTGCGGGCACTCACCACAGCCGCTGATGAATGCTGGAATGCTATTCTAAGCCGTGACCTTGAACACTTTGCTTCTGCCTACAAGGCTTCTTTCGAGGCGCAAGTAGCCATGTTTCCCGCCATGATGCAACCCGGAGTACAAGAATATATAGACAAATACTCCGTCATGGACGGAGTGTTGGCGTGGAAAATGCCAGGTGCCGGAGGTGGCGGCTACCTTGCTTTGGTATGCAGGGATGAAGACAGCATTCCCGAAGGAGCCATCCGATTGACCATCCGCCGTCGTAATTCTGGTGACAAGTTCTAACAGATCCCTCACGCGCAATGAAACGATATTGTCAAATACTCACCTTCCCCGACAATGCACAAGCCATAGAGGCATACGTAGAGGTGCACAGACGTGTATGGCCGGAAATAAAGGAAGGCATTCGTTCGGTAGGCATACTTGACATGCAAATCTACCTTCATGGACACACATCGTTCATGATTATGGATACGGTGGATGACTTCGACTGGGAAAAGGACAATGCAAGGTTGGCCACCCTGCCCAGACAGGCGGAGTGGGAAGCATACGTTGCCCAGTTCCAAGGTTGCGACCCGACAGCACCATCAACAGAGAAATGGCAACTGATGGAACAAATCTTCAAGCTATGAGTGGCCAAACAAGAGGCATGTTCAGGGGAACAGACGGTCGTAACTATGTGACGGTGTTCGCCCTTGTCGCCTCACTGTTCTTCTTATGGGGAGTAGCCCATAGCATCCTTGTGTGCTGAACAAGCATTTTCAAGATGTGCTGGTCATCTCCAAAGCTCGCAGCGCATTGGTACAGGCGATGGTATATGGCGGCTATTTCCTCATGGCCATCCCGGCAGGACGGATTATACGCCGGTGGGGCTACCGCATCGGTATTGTGACTGGACTGTTGCTTTATGGTACAGGCGCATTGCTGTTCATTCCCGGTGGGCAATTGATGTCCTTCCCGTTTTTCCTGTTCTGCCTGTTTCTCATAGGATGCGGACTGACGTGTCTCGAAACCTCGGCCAATCCCTATATCTCCGTATTGGGTGAAAAACGGTCGGCAGCCGCCAGGCTCAACCTTGCACAAGCCCTCAACGGGCTTGGCTGGGTGGTAGGGCCGATGGTTGGAGGGCTTCTAATTCTTGGGGAAGAAGATGGGAATATATCCTTACCTTACGCGGTCATTGGCTGCTTAGTGGTCGTACTGGGATTCGTATTTTTCCGTTTGCATCTACCATCGCCAGATGAGGAGAATACGAAATTTGATGAACCTATGCCAGACACGTCATCCGTCACCTCCATCTGGCACATCCGCACTTTCCGTTATGGAGTAGTGGCATTGTTGCTCTATGTGTCCGCGCAAACCGGGATCAACTCATTCTTCATCAACTATGCCCTTGAAGCCGACGCCTCGCTAAGCCCGTCCACGGCAGCGATGATGCTCTCCATTGGCGGCATGGGATTGTTTATGGCAGGCCGCCTGCTCGGTTCGCTCATCTTAAAGGCCGTAGCTCCTGCGCGGCTGATGACGGCCTGTGCCATCGGTGCAACTATCTGCATGCTGCTCACCATCACCTCCAGTGGAAAAGTAGGAATGACGGCACTCTGTCTTACTTACCTGTTTGAGAGCGTGATGTTTCCTACCATTTTCTCAATGGCACTGACCGATGTCACAGGCGGCAATACCAAGACAGCATCATCCTACCTTGTTATGTCTATCGTGGGCGGGGCAATAGCTCCTGTACTGATGGGGTTGTTAGGTGAAAACAATATGGCACTCGGATTCCTCATTCCGCTGTTTTGTTTTATTGTCATAGCGATGTATGCTTTTTCTTACAAGCGGCTAAGGGTAAGCATAAGAGACATATGATAACTGTTTTACTCTCATAACGAGTTTCCAGACTGAACATGATTTCTATACAATTAATAAACGAAATCTATCCATTGCTTAGAACGCTCGTACATGCAATCAGATTTAATTCGGATTTAATGAACGATTTGTCCGAACTATGGAACGTGTACCAAAAAGTATCAACAGGCGAAGATAAAAGATATCAAATACTTGGAGATGAAATAGAAAAACACTTTATATTAAATGAAGATTGGTCTGAGGACAAATTGCTTAAATCTATTTTAAAAGTCACAGAAGACGAAAATTTGTTCCTGAAATTCTTGGAGCGCATCATAAATTACAAGAAAAACAGAGATAAGCAAGAAATCATAGAACGAATTAAGGTTCTACTTGAAAAGGAACGATTGACTATTGTAGAGGTTGATGGTATATTGCGTATCGAGTTCCAAGACGCAAATCGTTTGAAAATAAATAATTTTACGCCATTCATTCGATGTAATTCCCAAATTGTGACCTATACCAACTTTACAGAAGAAAACATAGAATGGCCCAATGAAACCGATTGTTTTGTGCTTACTCACAATTATGCCTGGAATGATTTTGGCTATTTTACGTGGTTTGCTCTCCACTATATTGATAAAGATGGACAAAAACACTACATAGGCACTGTGAAAATAATGAAGCGTGGATGTGACGATACGAGTAACGTATTGGAGCAACGTTTCTTTTCGCTCTCAGAAGCGTTTTGCTCTTTGGGTTTTGATGTGTCTTACTATCAGAATTTGAAGAAAGTATTGGGAAATAAAGCTTATGATTGCCTTGCTGCGCTTCGAGATGTGGCTTGTTTTTCAAGTATACATGAGGCATTCGAAAAAGAAAAAGTGTTTACCAATTCATTATGTAGGTTCAACTCTTCCGAGAAAGCCCTGCGTGAAGGGCGATATTTCGTTAATGGACGAGATATAAAGGATGCTTATTCTTTCACTTTCATATATAGCCCCAAATACAAAGATCCAGACGACAGGGGTAATGTGATTGATTTTAATTTCGCATATAAATGTCAGCCTTATAAACGGATCATCGGATTGATTGGTGAAAACGGAGTTGGGAAAACAACCCTCATTAACGACATGGTTGATGCTCTTGTAAAGAACAAGAAAGAAGGGTTTGAGGGACTTAGACCCATATTCAGTCAAGTCATCATTGTTTCATATTCGCCGTTTGACCATTTTCCTCCCAACAATGCAAATTACATAATGGGATATAAATATTGTGGCTTGCTAAAAAGACAAAATGAACTTCTTTCTTTAGATGAACAGGTGAATCATCTCATCGATAATATTAAAAAAATTATCGAAAGAGAACAATCTGACTATCTGATGACAGCATGGAAAGAAATAATGTTAGAAGTATTTCCCAAAGATACCGTCAGAGCTATATACCATGACATGGCAGTAGACAATGAGGGCACTAAAAATGTTTGCAAAAGGATGAGTTCTGGTGAAACCATGTTCATATTCGCCATCAGTGACATACTGGCAAACATTAGGAATGATACTCTTCTTTTCTTTGATGAACCAGAGCAACACCTTCATCCTCATGCTATATCCCAATTATTAAAAGCTGTCTTCGATATCTTGGAGAGATTTCAGTCATATGCAATAATATCAACCCATTCTGCATTGGTAGTAAGAGAAATGGTAGCCGAAAATGTGTATGTATTCAATAGAAATTTAAACACTTTGAATGTAAGCAAGATAGGCTATGAATGTTTTGGGGAGGATATATCAGTGATAAGTGATGTGATATTCAAAAATTTAAATGATGAAAAACGGTATGAAAAGTTCATTGCAGATACAGCTGAAAAGTGTGCTTGGGACTATGATAGGACTATAGAAGCTCTTCAGTTACATGGAAAGATAGGCTTAAATCTTCGATTAATTATTAGAAACATCATCAATCAGCATCAGAATTAATTATGAGGAATCTTCAACCCTATACAGATAATTCACGTGAGTTCATTGATGGTATCATATCAAAATGTAAATCGATAGAGAAGAAATCCTCATGCCAAGACATTGTAGACAGATACGGTGAATGTATTAATGAATATGATAGTGCATTTGAAAATGATGATTTAGAAAGATTGATTGCGAACCACCCTGAACTTTGTGCAAGAGAAAAGGAACAGTTTAAATCACTTTATAGCTACAAAGGAAGCGAAATCTCTAAATTACGGCATAGATTACTCACTGACGAAAGAGGCTTTGAAAACGTATTTTGCCCAATATGTGAAGTAAACCTTGTTCAAACAATGGATCACTTTATTCCCCAAGAGCAATTCCCTCTATACGTGGTGCATCCCAAAAATCTCATTCCCTGTTGCCAAACTTGCAATCAACATAAATCAGCCAAAACATTAGACGATTCAGGCAGAAGGCATTATTGGAATGCTTATTTGGATGTAGTGCCTAATGATAAATTTCTATACTGCTCAATTACAGAAAGGAATGGTCTCCCACACGCCACGTTTTATTTACAGCAAGGAGAAATCGACAATAGAATTTTCAGGCTGCTTGAAAATACCATGAAAGAGCAGGATGTACTGAAAACATTCGAAGCAGGGAGTGGAGCAGCTATTATGAATCTTATAAAGGAAACAGTTATGTATATTAGAAAAGACGCATGCGCTCATACGCTTAATTATTGCATAGAACAGGTAAGCGACCAAAAACAAATTTGTTCGGAAATAAACAACTGGAAAGATGTGCTCGATAAAGCTCTTTTGGAAAGTGCTGTGTTTATAAAATGTCTGAGAGAAGAACTTAAAAGATGTGATGTTCCGTTCAAAGATTAATCTGTATATTGCTAACCATTACCTCCAACGGGCGAGTAGGAATGACGGCACTATGCCTTACCTATCTGATTGAGAATGTGATGTTCCCTACCATCTTCTTGATGGCACTGACCGATGTCACAGGCAACAATACCAAGACTGCATCCTCCTACTCTGTCATGTCCATTATGGGTGGAGCAATTATACCTATATTGATGGGGGTGTTGGGCGAAACCGATATGGCATTTGGATTCCTTGTTCCCTTGGCGCTGCTTTGTGGGCATAATGCTTTACGCATTCTCTTACAAGCAACTTATATTCAAATAAATGAAATGTAATGTAAACGGTATTTGTAAACCTGTATCATTATATTATTGCAATGAAAAAGTTATTTCGTAAATTGTTCTCTTATAAAGCATGGTCATATGCTGCAGCTATTGTTACTGTACTAATGGCTATTCCAGTACTTAAAGAATGTATGAAAAAGCTCCCTACAATTGATGTATCGGTGGGAAAGTATTGGGTGACCGATGAAGAAAAAGTGACTTTGCTGTATGTTGTACCAAACACTGCAATAGACAAATACCAAGTCCCTATTCCTCTTTCTTTTATTAATAATGGGGAATTTGCAATACACAATTTTTCAGGCAGACTGTCAACAGAACTATTGAAGATTGGCAGCTATGACAATAAAGATGTCTATATGAGAAGATTTTTGAACGGAGATGAACATCTGGACAATCATATACAAAACATATATGTAAAGTCTGCATCAATGGCTGGCAAAGGAAAAATTGAACTTTCAACCAAAGGTTATGAACTGAATTTCGTTCGTAGGAAAGAGTTGCAAACTTCCTTCCCTGCATTTGATAATTTTAATTTTAACCTTGAAATCACGTATGATAATCAAGAAACGGCCCAGAGCATTATTTTCAATGCTATCTGTATGTCAGAAAGTCAATACAAGTTGCTAACCCAAAAGAAGTTGGACAGAGGAAAGACTTTTGTCATATTTACAGAAGCTGTGCGTCTGATTGACCATGAAGATGGCATAAAAATAGTGATATGTAGGTTGAAAGGTAGCGAAAAGTCTATTGTAAAAATGTAACATCTTACGTTTGAAATCTATCTGAAAGATATTAATTTATATGTCAGCCATTATGGGAAATATCCATAATGGCTGGCTTTGATTTTAATAGATAATCATAGTCAAAAACAGATGATACCAATTATGAAAAAGCACCTTGTAATTTATATTTTCTTTTTCAACTTTCCTTTTGCTGATATTGCATATGGGCAATTTGCCTATGGAACAACCGGACTGCTACATATGCCCACGGCTGACATGCATCGGGACAAGACCGTGATGGTAGGAACGTCTTACTTGGATATTGCAGCCATGCCGGGCGAATGGAATTACAACATTTGGAACTACTACTGGAACTTGACTTTTTTTCCTTGGTTGGAAGTAGGCTATGTATGTACGCTGTTGAAAATGGCAGTGTCAGAATTGCAGTTGCCCAACAAGTTCCGCAATCAAGACAGGCATTTTGCCGTTAGATTACGGCTGTGGAAAGAAAGTTGGTGGAAGCCGTGGACACCTCAAGTGGTATTGGGAACGAATGACCCTGGTACGAGTTCGCACAGTAATGGATTTGGTTCGGTCTCTGCCACCAGGAACGGTTATTGGAATCGCTACTACTTGGCTATGTCCAAGCATTTCTCGTGGAAACAGGTGGTAGACATCTGAGTCCATGTGGCGTATCTCTATAACCGGGAATTGAATCACTACAATGGACCGGACATCGGAGCCAACCTGCGCTTCAATCTGCCCGAAAGTTCGTTCGGAAACAAGTTGTTGAACGGCCTGAACCTGATGGTAGAGTATGATTCGTGCACAGTGAATATGGGAGGCAGCTATTCGGTGTGGAAAGACCGAATCAATGTGGTGTCTGAGTTGAACCAATGCAAACACCTTTAGACCGGAATGTATTTCAAACTATGCCTATTTTAACGACAAACAATGGTGAATAATAGTTGCAAGCCCTTCTCCTTGTCTTGAACTTGGAGCAAGGGCTTTTCTTGTACTTGCACCCATTATAAAAATTCAAAAACGCCCATAGAAAAGCGTCAATCATTTGTGTGGCTCATAAAAATTTTGTATATTAGTATTCTGAAATTCAATTTATTATGGGATATATTATATTGATTATACTGGGATATTTCCTACTTAATTTCTGTGGGAAGATTCTACGAAAGGTATGTTCGGCTGAAACCACTGCCTTGTGGTTGGCCGTATTGTTTTGCTGGCTTCTATTGGACTGGTTCTGGGTGGGTGCCATCTTATTGGCATGGCGGTACATATTGATTCCTTTTGCCAAGTATCAAGAGCGGCATCCCAACAGGTACATGAGAAATGCAAATGCAAATGGAAATGCGAATTTGAACAAGGTCATCCTTTGGGCAATTCCCATCTTCTGGCCTATACTGATAGCGAGGCTGTTCCTGTCGGGCAAGACTTACAAGCCGAGGATGAACGAATATGACTACGAGCAGTTCCTTAAAGGGAACGGGAAGTGAGCTTAGTCGTCTGCTACCAAATGCGCCCATGCTTCCGCACGTGTTTCACGGACGAATTGCAACAGGATGGCCGGGTCGATGTGCTTCTTGCCGTATTTGGCGGTAATGTGCAAGTGTGGCCCGGTACTACGTCCGGTGTTGCCACTGATTGCCACCACCTCTCCGGGCAAGACTTGTACGCCTTTCTTTACCAATGTTTTCGACAGATGGCAATAACTGACTGTGTAGTCACCGTGACGGATGGTCACATAGTTGCCCGAACGCTTGTCGGATGACACCTTAACCACCTCGCCCGGCATCATGGCATAGACCTCCTCATTCCTCGCCCGCAAGTCCAAGCCGTTGTGGTTGCTCCGCTTGCCAGTGAGAGGGTCTTTGCGCCGTCCGTAAGGTGAAGTGACCATGATTTCCTTCAAAGGATAAGAAACACTCATATAACAGCCTATCCACCGGCTGTGCATTTCTTCTGAATGTTTCCCTGCCATCGATGGTTGGGAAACAGGATTATCGGCCTTTCCTGCTTCGGGGAGGCTTTTTGTGTCCTTTTGCTCCGCAACTTCCTCTACTTTATAGAGCGGCTTGCTGTAAGCAATAGTGTGGAATTGCGCTTGTACGGAGAGGAAACAAGAAGACAGGGTAAATAGTAGCCATGACTTTTTCATGGCACAAAAGTAATATGTGGTTTGCGTAAAAGCGGAAAGACGATAGTGGGAATGGCTATATTATAAGATTTTATAGGGAATCAGACCTGTCAATCAGACTTCGCAACGATTATACAACGGATGCCTGAAAAAATGGAGAAATCTCTCTTAACTTGGAAGTTACACCGTAAAAAACATTATATTTGCAAATTGTAAGAAGTAATTGCATCACCAAAGTGAGGTCGTATCAATCAAGCAACCGATGACAATGCAGTTGCAACATAACAAGAATCGTATGACAGACATCAGAAGAGAATTATATGCCTTGGTCCAAAAAGGTGAATCGGCCGAAGTCGAGTTCAAATCCGCTCGTGGTGGCTTTCCCGGCAGCTTTTGGGAAACCTATTCGGCATTTGCCAATACCAACGGGGGCACAATCATATTGGGCGTACAGAAAAAGGATGGAAAATTCTTGTTCGATGGTCTTTCCGAAGAAACGGCACTCAAACACAAAAAGATTTTTTGGGACAACGCACATAACCGTGGAAAGGTAAGCGTTTGCCTGCCCCACGAACAGGATGTCGAAGTCAAGGAAATAGATGGAGCGTATCTGCTCGTTTGCCACATTCCCCGGGCTGAATACAATATGCGTCCTGTGTACCTCACGACCAACCCCATTGGCAATACCTATCGCAGGAATCATGAGGGCGATTACCAGTGTACAGACGCGGAAGTGAGACGGATGTTTGCCGATGCGGAACATGAGAGCCATCCGCAAGATGCCATCATACGAAAAGGATTCACCCTTGAAAATGCCATCGACCTGCCGTCACTGCACCAATACCGCCAGTTATTCGTCAGCCTGCACCCCACCCATCCTTGGGCAAAACTTACGGACGACCTGCAATTCATGGAGAAGATTGGTGCTTATTCCCACAACATAGCGACGGACGAAAGCGGCATCACCCGTGCCGGGCTTTTGATGTTCGGCCAATCCGACATGATAACAAACCCAGCCGGAGAACCTTATTATTTTGTGGATTACCAAGAGCGGTTGTACACCGATGATGCCAGGGTACGCTGGACCGACCGCATCTATCCAGATGGCACATGGGAGGCCAACCTGTTCCAATTCTATATACGAGTGTACAACAAACTCATCCAAGCCCTGCCCAAGCCATTCAAGTTGATAGGCGATGAAAGGCAAGAGGAAACAGCCGCTCATGATGCCGTGCGCGAGGCATTGATAAACTGCATAGTCCATCAAGACCTGAATGCAACAGGCAACATTGTAATACGCAGAACGGAAACGGAACTAACTTTCTCCAACCCCGGCATGATGTTAGTGTCGAAGCAACAATACTTTAAAGGAGGAAGAAGCATCTGCCGTAATCCGACTTTGCAAAAAATGTTCATGTTGTTGGGCAAGGCAGAAAAAGCCGGAAGCGGTGTGGACAAGATATTGGCCGGATGGAAAGAATTAGGTTGGGATGAGCCTAAGTTGACCGAAGAAGTGCAGCCCGATTATGTGGTGTTGACGTTGCCCATCGGGAACACCCATCAAGAAAAAACCATCAAGAAAACCCACCAAGAAAACCCACCAAGAAAACCCATCAAGAAGGACTTGAGGAGAGCGTTGATTTTGGATTTCTGCAAAGAACCCAAAAGTTTTTTGGAAATAATGAATATGCTCAATTTGAAAGACAGGGTAAACTTCAAGCGCGTGTATATTTCTCCCTTGATAACTGAAGGCCTGCTGTCAATGACAGAACCTGACAACCCAACCAGCAGGAATCAAATGTATGTAGCGACCAAGGCTGAAAAGTCTTAATTGTACCTGTAAACATAACGACTTATACCCGAATGGGGCTTCCCGGCACGAACGTGCTTAGGGAAGCCCCATTCTTCGTTTGAAGTATGATTGACAGTATGATTTTCGGTTGCCAACATAATTAAGCCTAAATCCGGGCAGATTTCTTCTTGCACTTTCTTTTGCCGCTTGCAGCCGTCTTACATTTGTCCGAGAACAAATAAATTTCGGACGAATGAACAGATACAAATTCCCCGAGGAGGAAGTGCCCTACGGCATCCTCGAACAATTCGGACTGACAAGGGAGATGATAGGCGACCTGCCGGTGAATGTGCTGCAAGCCATCCATTCGGGCCGCCGTTCACCCATTTTGCCCATTCGTGTGGACGATTCGGAAGGCAACACCATTCATGCCCGGACACGCTTCTCGTTGGTGCGGCGTGAGGACGGCACCGCCGATGTGCTGTTTTATCCCGTGCTGGTGGAGAGCCGCTTGGAGCGGTTCAGCGAAGAGCAGAAACAACGCCTTATAGAAGGAAAGGCGGTCATTGCACCGATGCAAGGCGACAGTGACAACCCCGTGCAGGCGTTCCACCAGATAGATTCCGGCACGAAGCAAATCCTCTCCGTACCCACACCCGTCATTGGGCGCAACCTGCAAATCATAGCCGACGAGTTCCACCTTTCCCATGCTGAAATCAACTGCCTGCGGGTAGGTGAACCGCTGACCGTGGCCGAGGGCGATGAACTGATGACCATCGGCATCGACCTGAACGAGCCTACGGGCCTGTTGGTGTGCGCGGGTGACAGTGTACAATGGAAGCAGGAAGCGAAACGCGAATGGGACAAGTACAACTTCGGCTGTTTCGGCTGCTGGGTCGCAGACGGCGAGGGCGGTCTCGACTATGTGCACGAGGACGACTACACCGAGGAAATGTGGAACGAGTTGAAGCGGAGCAGCCAGCACAGGATGCAGAACGCCAACACTCCCAAACTATAAGGCATCATGTCAAAAGAAGAATACTACCCGGAAGAAACCCTTGTGGAAAAGGTGCAGAGCGGTGAATATGGTTGGAAAGACTATGTATGGCACCATTCGAGGGAATGGAGGACGGAATACGAAAAGTACTGCCGCCTGCGCGACCTGCCAATGGACGACGACACCGCCTTGCGCTTCCTCGACATGAAGCAGGAGGAGATAGAAACTGCACTCGCCAACGGCGATGCCTGATTATCGTATAACAGCATGAGAATAACCCGAGATGAGCATACGAAAGAATACCACCCCCCGCCCCTTGGAACTGCCGCCGGAGATGCGAGACCTGTTGGCCCGCAACGGCATGAGAGGACATATAGCGGGAAGTAGCGAAGGATTTGTCCTGCTTGTGCAGGGGCATGACTCCCCGTTGCTTTCCTATCCCATTACCGAAAAGCAGTTGCAGGCACTGACCGACTGGGGCACAAACTACGCCAACCGACGGTGCTACAACACCTTCGCCAGCATCGTGGCGGCGGATTTCGACTTGCCCAGAGATTTCGTACACGCACGGAACGCCAACGGACGAGTGGCCATGGGGTTACACGGCTACCGCATCGGTGCGGGCGAATACGGACGGCTTGGACGCCCATTTCCTTTGCGCCACCCCTGGGGAGCCTGCTTCCTCGGCTGGACACCCCGCCAGCAGGACGGCTTCCACCTGCGACGCATCGGCGGTAACCTTTACTATCCCGGCGCACCGATAGTGCCCAACCGGCCTGACGGACGCATGAAACCCGGAGAGTTGCAGAGCGGCGGTTATGGCTTCTACTACAAGGGGCATCCCACCGCTACGGTGGCCGGGCAGGATGTGTTGGAGGAACTGGAAACGGTCATCACACCCTTGCAACCGAGGCCACGTCCTACCGAACCGGCCAAACCTTATCACACACTCATTACCTCACCCGTCTATTTCACCAACGAGAAATGGCAGGAATGCCTGGCAAGCCACGGCATACTTATCGACCCCGAACGCAAGACGCTGACCATACAATCCGCCTCCATTCCCGCAGACCTGCAATATGACTTGAAAGAGGAGGAACTGGCTGCATTGACCCACAATTCCGCGCAGGAAATGCCGGTGGAAAAGCGGCTGGAAATCATCAACGGCATCATCAAAGAGGATTTTTCCGTTCCCATCACGATGGATATGCTGAACAGCGACAAGACGATTGCCATCGAACTGCATCCGGCTGTCATGGAAGACCTGAACCGCCAGCTTGCCCAAGCGGAGCAACTGGAGCAAGGAATGCAGGGATTGCAAGGCGGGCAAGGACAATATGCCAATGAAGGGTTATCCGTAGTGCCCGAAGAAAGGGAACTGCCCAAAGACACGGTGGTGATGGACGGTAACGACCTTGCCTATATCCATCCCGACAAAGGCTGGTACAGGGAAGGGAGGCACGGACGGGAGGTGACGGTGGACGAGATTCGGGTAGAGCCCACCGAGACCGAGGGTAAGTACCGTATGACCGCCGTCATTGACGGAGAGGCCGTGAGCCACGAAATCACCCAGAAGCAATATGACAAGTTCATGGCCATCGATGACTACCACCGCTTGAAACTGTTTTCCAAGATATTCGGGGAAGTGGACATGAAATCGAGGGACAACGTGCCGTTGGGAACGAAAATCGGGGCGGCTTTGTTGGCGGGCGTGGCCGTTATGGGCGAACTGGGCCGTGGCCCACGCCCCGACATCTACTTAGAAAGGCACGGCCCTCCACCCCCACGCTGCTATTTCAAGCCCGGTGTGGACACACCGATGGATGTGGCGGCACGCAACTATGAGGCGGCCGTGAACACGGAACGGATGCAGCATGAGATGCGGCATGGAATGTGATTCAACGAAGAATGAAGAATTAAGAATGAGGAATTGAGAATTGGTCATGGCAGAACTGACTTACGAGGATTACAAGAGGCGACTGAGCATACAGGAATTGCTGGTGGACGCAGGCTATCGGCTGAACCGTCGTGACGGACTGCGTTATCCGTCGTATGTCCGCATTGACAGCGACGGGCGCAGGGTGCGCGGCGACAAGTTCATCGTCACCGGCAACGGCTTCTGCTGCTTCCAACCACCCGAACGCAAGAACTACAACGTCATCTCCTTCATCAAGGAACATCCCCACTTCTTTGCCGAATACACTCCGGGGATGTCCGCCGACCGGTTGGTCAACCTCGTATGTCGCCGCCTGTTGAACGAACCGCAGGAAATCCGTGAAACAAGGATATTCAACCCCGGCAAGGAGGGCAAACCGTTTGACATCGACGAATACGACCAGCAAGCCTTCCGCATGGACGATTGGGAGAGCCAGAAGAAGTTCTATCCCTATTTCAAGAACCGAGGGATAGACCTCGACACCCAACGTGCCTTTTGCGGCCATTTCTTCCTTGCTTCCAGACATCGGACAGACGGCAAGTCGTTCACCAACCTCGCTTTTCCATTGTCGCTGCCCGCATGGCCGGGCAAACAGATTGTCGGTTTGGAAGAACGCAGCCGCCCCAATGCCGAGGGGAAGACCGCTTACAAGGGCATGGCGGCAGGGAGTAACGCCACCGAAGGCATGTGGATAGGCAGGCTTGAGCAGCACCGCAGCGATGTGGGCTATACCACACCGCTGTCGGGAGCAAAGGATGTGTATTGGTTTGAGAGCGCCTTCGATGCGATGGCGTTCTACCAAATTGAAAAGAAGGGAAATGTGGCATACGCCGACTTGGGAAATGCCGTGTTTGTTTCCACGGGCGGTACCCCAAGCGTGCGGCAGTTTGCCGGGATGCTGGAGCAGACACCCGATGCCAACCACCACCTCTGTTTCGACCGCGACCGCGCAGGACAGCTTTATGCCGTGAACTTCGCCTTGCAGGTGAACGGGAGGGTATTCAACTCGCATACGACCAAGAAAGGCACCTTGGTTGTCACCGACTTGACAGGGAAATACAGGCGGCACGAAATGAATGTGGCCACCTTTGACTTTGACGCCATCTGTAAGGAACTCGGCTTGGAGAAACAGCATATCGATTACCGTCCTCCCAGCGAGGGTTACAAGGACTGGAACGACCAACTCTTGGACAAACGGATGGACGAGAGCATGGAACAAGATAATACAGAAGAAAAACAAACCAGATTCAGGCGATGACACAGATTAATTCACAATCCCCATTCATGCTACCCGGCACCCTGCAATTACGACCACGGACGTTGCAGTTTTTTATCGACAACCTGCCGTTGCTGACGCTCGACCTGTGCGGTTACGCTTGTGCCGGGATGGACGGAATGCCGTTAAAGGGATTGTTGCTTTGGTTGTCAGTGGCCATGTCGTTGGTCTTGGCTTACCGTTTTATCTACCTCAAACGCATGATTTACCGCATTACGGACGAACAACTTATATATGAACATGGGGTGATTACCCGGAGCAGCGATTACGTGGAACTATACCGGGTAGTGGATTTCGCCGAGCGGAGCAACCTGCTGCAACAACTTTGCGGGCTGAAAACCGTGAGCGTCCATTCAGGCGACCGCACCACGCCACAGCTTGACATCATCGGCATGGGGATAAATGACGATTTGGTGACTGTCATCCGTGGACGGGTAGAATTGAACAAACGAAGAAAGGGAATCTATGAAATCACGAACCGTTAAGATATGGGCCATCGTATTTGCCTTGTGCGCCGGCATCCGGGTACAAGCGCAATTCGTACAGACCAACCCTTTGGAATGGTTGGCCTTGGCAGAAGGCAACGAGGCTATCAATAGCCAGATACAAGACCAGATTGAAGGCCAGACTAAAACGGCGGTCTTGCAGAACACCATCGCCGCCGAGTTCAACCGCATTCATGAATGGGAACGCAAATACAGCGACTACCTGCAAACGGTGGAAGGTTATGCCTCCTCGCTGAAAGCAGCCACCACCCTGTATGAGGACGGGGTACGCATTTTCATCACTCTTGGCAAACTGCGCAAGGCCATCACCCACAATCCGCAAGGCATTGTCGCCACGATGAGCATGAACAACCTCTACATTGAAACGGCCACTGAACTTGTTTCGGTTTATACGCTACTCAGAAATGCCGTAGCTACCGGAGGGCCGCAGAACATGCTGACAGGTGCAGAACGGAGCGAAACCCTCTGGGCTTTGTCCGACAGGCTGGATGCTTTCAGCAAGAAACTGTACCTGCTGCATCTGAGCATCCGCTACTACACCATGACTGATGTGTGGAACAGCGTCACGGCCGGGATGATAGACCGTAGCAACGGGGAAGTGGCCCATGCTGCCTTAGACAGATGGAGGAGGGCGGCAAAAATCATTCAATGAAGAAAAAATAATGATGAATGAAGCATGGGAGGGATAAAGAAACATATCGTGATAATGGGCTTGCTGCTTGTCTGCTCGTTGCAATTAAAGGCGCAAATCGACCCGACCCTGGCCGGGATGGTGTACCTCTATACCGAAAAGGCGGAAAACCAGTTGAAGGCACAGGAACGGGCGATGCTGATGCAGACCACCGGGCATATCTGGACACGGGAGGAAGTGGAAGGCACGACGGACATCCGACGGAAGTTCAACGACTACCTCGATTCTTTCCGCGACATCATCAGCTATGCGGCACAGATATACGGCTTCTACCACGAGGTAGGCAAACTGGCCGAGAACATGGGAAGCCTGAACGACCAGCTGCGCAGCCATGCAGGGAATGCCATTGCCGTGGCACTCACCCCGAACCGCAACCGCATCTATCAAGAACTGATATTGGGCAGCGTGGAAATCGTGAACGACATCCGGCAAGTATGCCTGAGCGACACCAAGATGACTGAGAAACAACGGATAGAATTGGTGTTCGGCATCCGGCCGAAGCTGAAAGCGATGAACAAAAAACTTCGCCACCTGACTTTGGCGGTGAAATACACCTCGCTGGCCGATGTGTGGGCGACCATCGATGAAGGGGCAAGGCCGCAAAAAGCGGACAAGGCAGAAATCGCCCGTGCCGCCATGCGCAGATGGAGAAGAAACGGAGATTTATAAACGGATGGAAACAACTACAAAATAATTATAGGATATGGCAGGATGGGCAAGAATACTGGGTTTTGGCAAGAAACTGGTCAACAACCCCGTCACCCGCTCGATGGGCGGGGCGGTGGTGCATCCCCAACGCACCCTTGCCGGATTCGGGCACGCCACCAAGACTGCAGTCGTCGGAGGCGGCATGGGTTACCTTGCGTGGGAGAACATCGTGAACGACAAGCCGGTGGTGCGCACCGTGGCCGACGTGCTGGTCGGTGAAGAGAACGTGGATAAAGGAGTGGAAATGGCCGGGCAAGCCGCCGACCGTGTGGAACAGGCCGTAGACCAGGCGGGTGAAGCCCTGCAAGGCGTAAAGGACGGCGTTTCCACCATGAACCAGACATGGGGAGGTATCGGAACGTTCTTAGGCAACATAACTGGTGGGAACGGTTTGGATATGTTCGGCAATTTCTTCTCCAATTTGGGAAAAGGAAACGTGTCGGGCTTGGGAATGCTCGGTTTGGTGGCTTCCGCCTTGTTGGTGTTCGGCCGTTTCGGCTGGTTAGGCAAGATAGGCGGCCTGCTGCTGGGCATGATGCTTATCGGTAACAACTCACGGATTGAGCAGACGCATCCCATAGGGCAAACGCCGCAGGAGGGCCAGGAACGCCAAGGAGGAATGCGAAGATAAAACGGAAAGAAAATTGACAATAACGAGAATATGGACTATACACAAGAAATGAACCTTGTTTCCGCAAGCGGCTACTGTATGCCGTTTGAGGAACGGGACGGCGAAGTGAAGATGCTCTTGGGCTATGGGGAACAGGCCCATCCTAAGAGCGGCGAGACGTTTTTCCACCACGGCGTGGATTTCGGTACGCATCGGTACATACTGGCCGCAGTGGCCGACGGCGTGGTGACGGGAATCGGGAGCACCCCCAGGCAGGGGCTGTTCCAAGTGACCCGGTACGGCAAGTATGAAGTGACTTACGCCCACCTGGCAAGGGCAATGGCTCCGTTCGGGGCAAAGGTAAAGGCAGGGAGCGTGTTGGCCATCAGCGGCGACCTGCTCCACATGGAGGTGCGGTATGACGGAGAAGAAATCAACCCCATCGACTTTCTCACCATGATTTATGGCAATTTGAAGATGATGCAGCAACAAGGACATACCGGTATGCCCGACTTCGACACCCTCGAAATGGAGATACCCACTGACTATGACGATGACCGGGAGGAAATCGAGCAACTGATGCTCCGCTTCTATCCCGACTACCTTACGGACATCGCGGGCGGACAATACAAGGTATCCGGCCACACCGTCCAGTCGCTACGCAATATTTTCTCGCTTTCGGCTATCCGCAACTATTTCTATGAGGTGATACCCTCGTTGGCCAACCCGCTCGGCATCGGCAGCCGCTCCATACCTATCGCCGCCAAGGTACAAAACCTGCTGATAGGCGACTTCCTGGACTACTTGGCGTTCCGTCACGGGGTGTTCCTCTCCACGTTGGACGAAAGCGGTAAAAAAAAAGACTTGACGAAGCGGTAGCCGCCATCGGCGTCACCGACCCGTTGGAAGGACTGGAGATAGACGTGCGCAGTTTCGACATACCCAGGCTTGTCACCGTCTATCCCGACCGGGCAGGTTTGCGTTGGTGGACGAAAGCCTGGTTCAACAACAAGGAGGACGGGGAAGCCTCGGTGGAGATCAACCGGCAAACGGCGGTGGGCTTTATCCACGATGAGATAGCCAAGGACACCCTGCTGGAGAAATACTATCCCAAGCAGATGGAAGCCTGCCGCCATGCGATAGAACAGACCAAGGAACAACTGATGAAGCAACTTAACATCATGTAACATCATGAGCAAGGAAATACAACATAGCGAACGGTTTGCCGAAGTGGAATACTGCCTGCAAAGCTACTTTGACACCCATTTCGTCCCTGTCATGCGTAGCGTGAAGGACTTCCTCGGCAAGAAACAGGCGGAAGAAATTGGCGAATACGCACTCAGCCCGGCGGGGTTGCTTGGCAGCTTTGCCGCCGGTGCCACGGGTATGCCTGACAACACCCTGCAGTATCTGCGCCTGACGGGTGAATGGAACAGCAAGACCGCCGAGGACTATGTGGAGATGTGCCGCGAACGCATCGCCGGGAACAAGGATTTCACATCCGACCTGGCACTGTTGGCACATGAATGGCGGGAGGCCGTGGTCGCCGAGATTGGCAGGGAGCAGTACGACAAGCTGTCTGCCCGGTTAGGTGGCGACCTTGCATACGCCTACTTGGACTACCGGGTGGAGCAGATGATGGTTGACCGTATGGTCAAAGAGCAGATGCCCAAGTCATCGGTGGAATATGTGCTGCGCAAGGGCATGGAGGGAAGCTTGTTCGGGTTTGCCGATTCGTTGATGCGCTCCCCCTTACAACAGGAGATAGACGCAAGGGGCGAGGCCGCCTATAACCCTTCCACCGGGGAAAAGTGGGCCGGACGCGGCGTGTCATTGGCTGCCGATGCCGTGGCTACCGGCGGCATCGCATCTTGGGCGGCACTGGCAGGAACGGTGGGCTTGGAAGCCGCTTCCTACGGTGTGGAGTGGTACATCGAGGGCAAGGAGAATGCCGGAAAGAAACCGCCCACCGTAGAAGATTGCATCAGCCGTGCCGTGTTCGGTGCGGAGGATAACGTGTTCACTGGCTTCCGCAAGCAAGGAAACAAAATCCTATCCTACGAGAACGACTATGTGCTGTCGGTCAACAGCCAATTGGCCAAGCCGATGGGCATCCTTACCGAAAGACCGGTATGGGCGGATTGGATGGAGCAGAATACCCTACCGGATTTTCCCAGCCTCCAGTCAATGTTTCCCGAGATATTTGAAGACAAACGCAACGATGAACGCTACAAGAATATGCCCTTGGTTGTGGCACCCGGACATGAGGAAGAATACTTGGCTGAGCAACAAGCCTTGCAAGAAGAACCAAAGGGTATAAACAGCTTGAACCCCCTTTCTACGGACGGGCAAGCACCGACATCAGACAGTCAAGGACCGACATCGGACGAGCCACAAATGCCACAATCGCCCCGACAAACTAGACAACCAGATCAACAGCCCTCTAATGAAAACGGTTGGGATGGACTGCTCAGGACATTCGGATTAGACGGTATCGGCGGTGTGGGCAGGAACCTGGGCTATGTTGTTTCCATGCTTCCCGATGTGCTGATAGACTTGTTCACCGGTCATACCAAATCATTCGGGGTAAAGGACAGCCTGCTGCCCATTGCCTCCATCTTGCTAGGCATGTTCGTCCGCAACCCCTTGTTGAAAATGGTGCTGATAGGCATGGGCGGCTTGAACCTGCTTAACAAGGCCGGACAGGAGGCTCTTGACCGGCAAGAAGAAACATCGGCCAAACAGCTGTATAAACCCTATCCCGATGAACCGTTGAATGCAAGGCTCGCCCATCCCGTACTGCAAGGAGACAACCTCTTTATGGACATCGACGGTGTGCCGTGCAGCATCCTGTTGCCATACCATGCCGCCGAAGCCTGCCGGGAAGGAGCATTGCCGATAAATACCCTCGCCAATGCCGTGCTGGCCAAGCATGAGGAAACAAGGCAAATGACCCAAGAAAACTACCGCGCATCGGAACAGACCTTGGAAGAAGGCAGGGAAAGGACATTTGGTATCAAGTAAAACTAAACTGAAGATATATGAGCAAGGACAAAAGCCCACAAGAAAAAGCTGCCGTGGAACGGGAGAAGGAACTGCTGTCTGGCGCATTGAATGGCGCGGCAATCAGCGGCGGCTATTGGTTGAACGCTTCGGGCAGGACGGCTCCAAGGTTTTACCCGAAAGGTCCGGAAGTCAGCCCGTTCAACGCCCTCATACTCGGTATGCACGCCGACCGTGGCGGTTACAAGACCGCCCGCTATTTCTCGTTCAACGAAGCTAAGAAACACGGCGAGGCGGTGCTGCAAGGCGAGAAAGGAGTGCCGTTCCATTGGTACAAATGGGAGAAGTACGTCAACCGCAACGACCCGAGCGACACGATGTCGAGGGAAGACTACCTCCAGTTGGACAAGGAAGAGCGGAAACAATACAAAGGGGTGCGCAACCGGGAGATACGCATCCTGTTCAACGTGGACCAGACCACGCTGTCCGATTCCATTCCCGAAACCTACCGTGCCCTATTGGAGAGTCACGGCGGCATCAACGACCGGGGCAATCTCAAAGCGGAAGAACGGCAGTTGCGGAATGCCGTCAACCATTTCGTGGCGCAAATCAAGGAAAACCTCGTGCCCATACGCAAGGACGGTACCGGCACCCCCCGTTACGACATCGCCAAGGATGCCGTCTATATGCCAGACCAAAAACATTTTTCCTCTTACCCCGACTATGTGCAGGAATTGGTGCGCCAAGTGGCAAGCGCCACCGGCCACCGGCAACGCCTTGCCCGTGAAGGCATGGTGATGCAGGGTGGGAAAGCACCATCGGAAGATGCCGTGAAATATGAACGGCTGGTGGCCGAACTCGCTGCCGGAGTGAAGATGATGGACTTCGGCCTGCCGGCCAAAATGTCAGCGGAGAACCTGCCTTTGGTGGAATACTGGACACAGGAACTGCAAGAGAACCCCACCCTGTTGGAAGCCATCGAAACGGACGTGAACAATGCCGTGGAGGTGATGCGCAAGGCAGAGCGTGGCGAGAAAATAGAATACGCGACCTTGCTTGACCACAAGCGCACCACCGAATTGCGCGAGAAACAGAAGCCGCAAGTGGATTCAAGGGAGAGCGCCATTCTGATCGACATCATCCGCAAGGGAGGCATGGGTGTGGACAGCCGAAATTTCGCCTCTCCCGCCGAGAAACAGACGTTCCTGGAAAAGTTCAATCTGGGCTTCTATGACAAGAAAGTGGAGGAAGCGTTGTTAAAGGTGCATGATGAAGACCCTGAAGTGATGGAAATCGCCTTTACTGAAGCCGTCCATTACGGCACACAGATGGCGGAGTCCTGCAAGGAATATATGCCCGCCGAATGGAATACAAAGGGCAGCTATACGGTGTCGGACAGCTTGAAGGGGATACCCGACCGCTCTACCAAGGAGATGGTCATCGTGCGCGACAAGCAGACGGGCATCGTGGATGTCGTGCTGCCGGCCGGAGCGTTGGAGGGCGGTCATGTGGCCTTTCCCGATGGCGACAAACGCCCATACTGCTTGACACCGGACGAGGTGATGAACGCCCAAGAGCGGTCTGAACGCGGGGCAAAGGCGGTGACGAACAATCTGCCCGGCTTCTCCAAAACACGCATCGAGAGTGCCTTGCGGGCGCAAGGGGCTACATTCGTCCGCTTCTTCAACAAGGATGGCTTGCTGGGCTTCCGTCCCGATGACAGTTATTTTGAGGGCAAGGAGGTGACCACGGCCAAATTGGAGGGCAAGGAACTGCGGACACTCTCGTACATCGACGTGTCGGAAGCGGTAGAAAACGCAACCTCCGTACAGTTCGACCGCATACAGATGTTGCGTGACGATGACGGACGCTGGGCGTTGTACCTCAAACCGCAGGGAGAAACGTCATTCAGCGTCTATCCCGACAAAGAGGATGTCAACCGTTTCTTTACCACCATCAAACAAGGTCAACAAGAAGCATCTGCCGAAGTCCGCCACGACTTGGCTAACAAATACTACGCCCTGGCACAGAATAGGCCGGAACTGAAAGTGGACTTGTTTGCTGGTCCCGCCGAGAATGCCGACCTGTCCAAAATCAAGCGGGTGAATATCTTCCGCACCAAGGACGAGCGCATTCTCTGCGCCCCGGTCATCGACGGCATAGAGAAAGTGCAGCCGAGGCTGGTGACACCCCAGCAGTGGCAACGAATGTGGGCGGCGGAGGATATGGCCGAATATAGGACCTGCCTGGCAGCCAAGCTCTTTGCTGATGTGTTGCAACAGGCAAACGCGCAGGCCCAATCACAAGAACCCCATCAAGGGGAACAAACCCGCATAGCATTTGATGCTAACGCCAAGGGACAACCATTTACCCCGGCCATGCAGGAACAGTACGACCAACTTAAAGGCAAGCACCCCGATGCCGTGCTGCTGTTCCGGACCGGCGACAACTATGTGGCCTACAAGGAAGACGCACAGACCGCCTCACGGATATTAGGACTTGATGTAGTACATGGAGATAAAGCAGACATCGTTTCCTTCCCCTTCGGGGATTTGGACACCCATCTTCCCAAACTTATCCGATCTGGACAACGGGTAGCCATCTGTGACCAGTTGGAGAACCCCGAGCAGACAATAAGCAAGGAGAATGAGGTACGTATGGGTCGTGGACGATAATAACAAAGTATTGACAATCATAAGATTTGGATATGGGCAAAAGCAAGAACGAAACATACGCGGAGCGATACGCAGCATATGCGATGGAGCAGATGCGTCGGTATGGGATTCCGGCCTCCGTGACACTGGCACAGGGCATTTTGGAAAGCAGCAACGGCGAAAGCACCTTGGCAAAGAAAGAGAACAACCATTTCGGCATCAAGGCCACGCAAGGCTGGTTGGACGGTGGCGGCAAGTATGGCTTGTACACAGATGACAAACCCAATGAGAAGTTTTGCAGCTATGACAGCGTGGCCGATTCCTACGAACACCATTCACGCTTCCTTTCGGAGAACCAGCGGTACGCCGGTTGTTTCGACCTGCAAGCTGATGACTACCAAGGCTGGGCGAAAGGACTGGAACAGGCGGGATATGCCACGGGAGGCAACTACGCTGCCTCGCTCATCGGTATCATCGAGCGGAACGGGCTTGACAGGTACGACCGCATGGTGATGGAAGAGATGCAGGCGCAAGGCCGGACACCTGGCGAGGACGGGGACAGCCACCTTGCCGGAGAGAGCAAGGATTATGTCTTTCCGTTGGAACGGGCAGAGTTTCTGTTGGTGACTGTGCCGTTTGGCGAACAGCGCAGCATCACTCTTCCAACGGACAATGAAGCCATATTGGCCACGGAAGACAATGGCAAGGTCGTGGCAGTGGATGCCGGCAAATCATTGACCGTGGAGTATGCACGGGCAGATGGAACCACTTATCAGGTCAGCTACCAAGGCCTGACGAACACCCATGCCAAAGTGGGCGATACGGTAAACGCCGGGCAGCAACTGGGCTTGTCACGTGACAACCTCCAATTCGGTGTGGCGCAACTCTCCACCGACGGTACAAGGCGTGACATCGACCCTGCGGCATACTTGGCTGAGATTGCCCAAAAGGGGAAGATTAACCTGCAACTGCTGCACGATGGCAAGGATTTATTGGCAAAATACAAAGCCACAGACGGCACGGCTATCGACGCAGGCCTGTCACCGGATGAGTGGATGAAGAAATTACTTTCATCGGAGGACAGCAACGAGCACCTCGGTTACGGTGCTGACCCCATTGTGGAAATGGCCATTACTATGTTCACTTCGCTTATGGCTCTCGCCATGCAGATTGACAACAAGGAGGAACAGATGAGGTTGGCTACCGAAGCGGCCTTGAGCAAACGCATCGACCTCTCGGCATTGCTGCCCGCCTGCAAGGAGTGCGTGTTGGAGGTGCAGGACAACGGCAGCCCCATCTTGCATATCGACAGTGGCGACGGCAGTTTCTCGCACGAACTGACCGCATCGGAGATGAACCGCCTTTCCCTTGTCCTTTCCGATACGGGTACCACGGCAGAACAGAAACGCAGCCAAGTGGCGGCAATTGTGGGCGGCATCGCCCTTTCCGGGCAAGTGGTTCGGAACTATGAGCAGGGAATGGAACAACATAACGGACAAGGCGAGAACCTGCAAATGAGATAATAGACAAAATATCGAATACATCACCAATAAAGGATAACCATATGATTAAATGCAATGTGACAATCAACGGCACGGTCAGCCGGGCGGCGACGGTGCGGACCAATAGCGAGGGACAAACATTCATCTGCTTTGGTGTCAAGACCACCATTCCCGCCAAGTCGGGAGCGGGCAAGCAAGTGGAAATCTCCGTGTCAATGGATGGAGGTGAATCGGACACCAACCCATATGCTGTGGGTACAAAGGTAGAAATGCGAGGCACGCTCACTTTTCGCAAGCGCAGCGACAACCTATACTTGAATTTCCATGCCGATGCAGTGGATTTTACCCCTGCATCCGACAAGGACAACATAGAGGGCGACATTGAATTTCGCGGCACCATCGGCAAGCAGGTGGAGGAAAAGACTGATAAAAAAGGCGGCAAGTATCTGGTGTTCTCGGCTTTCAGTACCGAGAAAGATGGCGATGCCTTCGCTTTCACTTGGGTGCGTTTCATCCGTTTCTCAGCTGAGCGGGAGGCATTCCTTGTACCCAAGACAGGTATAACAGCCAAAGGTAAGCTGGAACTGTCAGCCTACCTTGACAAGCTCAACATTGCTTGCCGGGTGGAAGAGTTGGCAGAATGGGTAAAAAAGGAGCATAACAACCAAACACAAGCGTAGGCATGGCAAAGAGGAATGATTACCATAGGGATGGCCCGTCGGCGGAAGACCGGGCGTTGGAACGATTCACGGAACTGATGATAGAAAAGATTTCCACCTTGAAAAAGGACTGGTCGAAGCCTTGGTTTACAGAAGGCATGATGAAATGGCCAAAGAATCTTTCGGGCAGGGAGTACAACGGGATGAATGCCCTCATGTTGGCATTGGAATGTGAGAAAAGGGGATACGAGCTTCCTGTATTTTGCACCTTCGATGCCGCGCTTTCACTCAATTACAGCAAGAAGAAGGACGGCTCGCGTCAGCCTTTGGTGGATGAGAACGGGGAAAAGCTGCCGTTGGTATCCGTGCAGAAAGGTGAGAAATCGTTTCCAGTGTTCATCACCACCTTTACCGTAGTGGACAAGGAAACGAAAGAGAAAATCAAATATGACGAGTACAAGCGGCTGTCGGACGAAGAAAAGCAGCGGTACAATGTCTATCCGAAGATGAACGTATATAACGTATTCAATGTAGACCAGACCAATCTCCGCGAGGCTCGTCCCGAACTATACGAGAAGATTCGGTCTGCCAATGCACTGAAACCACCCGTAAAATTGGAAGGTGAGTCATTCTCGTTCGCCCCATTGGACGAAATGGTGGATAAAGGGCTATGGGTGTGCCCCATTCGCCCCATGCACCAAGACCGTGCGTATTACAGTATCAGCAAAGACGAAATTGTTATCCCTGAAAAGACGCAGTTTGTAGCTGGGGAGTCCTATTACGGTACCATGCTGCATGAAATGACTCACAGCTCCGGGCATGAAAGCCGGTTGAACCGTTTGAAACCTGCCGCATTTGGGTCGGAGGAGTATGCAAGGGAAGAATTGGTGGCCGAACTGGGCAGTGCGCTGTTGGCCTCGCGGTATGGCATGGCAAAACAGATAAAAGAGGAATCAGCGGCTTACTTAAAATCGTGGCTGGGCAGCTTGCAGGAATCACCGGAGTTCTTGAAAACGACCTTGTTCGATGTAAAAAGAGCCACCTCGATGATTTCGCAGCAGATTGATGCCGTGCAAGAACGCATCGAAGCCAAGCCGGACATCATGGATGTGGACGGCGACGGGAACACGCAGGAGGTGGCGCATGAGGACAGGGAACTGGTGGGGGCTATAGCGGAAGACTATGTGCCATATCGCCGAGGTAGGTAAAATAGGAATCGTTCTTGCAAACGGATGCTGTATCATGTATCAAAATGTCAGCCGTGGGGTATTTCCAAACGGCTGACCCATTTCCAATTTTTGTAATTTCATTTCAGCAACAGGACAATTCCGTGGGGAAAACTTCTGCCTCCGAACAATCGGAAGCTATTAAAATGATGCTGTCCTCTTCAATTTCTTCAGGAGCAGATATTATCTCATACTCCCCATCCGATAAACCGCCATCCGGGTCATGCCAATAGACTGTGGCACCCTTCTTGATAAAATCATATTTGTCCATAGCCATTATTTACCTGTAATTGTTTCTGAAAAATTGTTATTTTGATGCCGCTCCCAGTTAGCCAATGCCGAAGGTTTAGAGGAATTGGCATAGCAGTATTCACAAAGATGGGGGCAGGTGTCATACTCCCCGATGTCCTTGGAAGCCATGCAGCCACACGACAGGCGTTGGCCTGGGTCTTTCTTATGCCGGCTTATGAAATACCGATTTCCCGGCAATGGTATGGCACCGGGCGGCAACAAGCCGTCATCAAACAGGCCGTGCGAGGTTATTTCTTTGACTTCGACACCCATGTGCTTCATCAACATCTTGTCCTGCCAAGCCAAGCGGGCGATGAGGTCGGCATCGATGCAACGGTTATGAGCTATGCCATACCGGGCAAGCTCCACCTTTTCACCGCAAGTCGCCAAGGCATAATTCCAACCATTCGTCTTGTTCAACTCGGAAAGGCGTTCTGCAAATTCAACCATCTGCCCTTCAGTCCATTCCCGATAACATATCCCGCTCTTGTCTAAATTGGATTTTACCTTTCTATAGTTAGCGATGTCGGCATAGCTGAACACCATTTTTTCGGTATATCCCTTGAGTTGGTCACCTATGCGTTCCACCTTATCAAGCAAGCCGTCCAAGGAGAGGTTTCCCGTGAGTAGCATGGGGTCGAAACGCCATATCACGGCTTCCTTGCCTAAACGTGTGGCCAGTTTCTTGAACGTGTCTATGCGCTCCACCAATGGAGGAACACCTGTTTCCAAGCGTTCGAGTTCATAATCGTTTAATGTGTATTGTATATAACACCCTATGCCCTTTCCTCGCAGAATATCCAAATAAGGCAACAAGGGGTGCGGGTTCTTCGACCAAAATACGATAAACCTTGTATCCTTGTAAGATACGTAACTCCGAACTTTGCTGAAAGGGTTTGTCCATACCGAGTAACCTACTTGGAGGCGATGGAAAAACCAGTCGGCATAAAACGCCGGAATGTCGGTGCTGCGGCTTGCGGAAACAATGACCGGGCAACTTGCCACGGCATTGCCGCCATCTTCCAATATAATGTTTCGTTTGTCCATATCGGTGATTTTCTATGCAAAATAAACAAATAGAAACCATATTTCTTTTTTATCACGTAATTATTACGCACGCTAATATGTGGCAACAGATGTATTGACGGCTTGTGCGGTATGGGACACTTGCAAGGCATCCCATGAACCGCACAGTCCGTTTGATTTTAGCCTGTTTAGACCACTCGGTAATGATGCAGGTAACAATATCCCTCGTTGTCGCCAGTATGCCATTGCTCATTGAGGGCTTCCACGTCTGCTTCCGACCGTATATCGCACTTGCTTATTTCAGCTATCCATTGCAGGGCTTCTTCCATATGGTTAAAATACTCCACCATAAATTCTCCATCGGGAACATTCACGTCCGCGATGTAACGCTCTTTGAAATAACGTCCATCGTTATCATTAGTCAGGTATTCCGCCATCATCGGTTCTTCGGAACGGTAGTAATAGGTCAGTGACGGAAATACCTTGCAGATGAAGTCATATGTTTCGATGCAAGGACCCCATGCGGTTTCGGTTTCCATGCGCAAGTTATTCCTGTGGCATTTCAGAGAAAACCATGTGCCACGGCAATAGGTTTCTTTCCATTGGCCACCCAAGGCTTCGACAAGGCAACCCAGCCAGTTGGAGCCAAAGTCGTTTTCTACCAATGGAGTTTTGCGTCTTTCCAACCTTTTCATCGTTTGGTAAAGGGTCTTGATTTCTTGTTTGTCACCCTCGAATACAAGGGATGTGTTACACCAATTAGGCATGATTGTTAATGTTTGTTAGTTAGATAATATGTTTGAATGGGGTACAGGGCATTGGGAAAACCCTGTACTTTATGTTGTGTCACTCGGGCAACATCATCGGCATCAGCAAAGCCAAGTGTTCCGACTGACCATCGCCCGAAACGGGTTCGATGATGGCGGCTCGGCAGGCTTCGCTCATGCGGAAGCGTACTTCGGCTGCGTCCATATTCTCCAAAACCATTTTGAGGTTCTCGGCGTGAAAAGCGATACGGATTTCATTCCCTTGGTAGGTGCAGAATACGGTTTCCTCGGCCGAAGTGGCATTGTCAAAATCATGCCCCGTGAGGAGCAATGCCATGCCCGAAAAAGACAATACAAGCTGGCGGCTTGTCCTTTCCGCGAATATGCCCACACGACGGATGGCAGATAACAAAGCTTGGCGGTCGATGGTTGCTTCCTTGTCGCTGTTGGTAGGAACAATGGCATTATAGTTGGGATATACCCCCTCTATCAGCCGTGTGCTAAAGCTGTCCGTGTCGGTTTTGAACACAATGTTCCGCTTGTTGTATGACACTTCCACGTTGCCCTCCTTCTTCTGTAACAACAACTTGACAATCTTTGCTGCCTTTGCCGACAAGATGAAACGGCAATCTTCCGCATTTCCTGCCAAGAGATAGGTGTTGCGCACCAACTTGTGTCCATCGGAGGCGGCACACTCCACCTTTTCACCTGCAAAAGTGTAGCTTATCCCTGTCATTACAGGTCGCTGGGCATCGTATGAAACGGCATAAAGCGATTGGTCAATGGAATTGCATAATGTGGCAGCGTCCATGTCGAAGCGAATGTCACTCTCATCTTGCATCATGGGATATTCATCGCTGCCAAACCCTGCCATGTCGTAATGTCCGTTCAAATAGTGGATGGTCACGCTTTTGTCATTATCATTGATGGTGAAGGTAATCGGCTGTTCGGGCAGATTTTTCACTGCCTCCAACAAGGTGGACGCCGTGATGCACACTTTGCCTGTTCCCTCCTGTCCTGTAATATCCAGCGAGCCGTGCCATACACATTCCAGGTCAGAGGCGGTCACTTCCAGCGGTGTGTCTTCTTTCACCTCCAGCATGAACGTGGAAAGAATGGGCAGTGCCGGTTTGTTGTTCATTACTTTGGCCATTGCAGCCAGTTTGTTCGCCATTGCGGTTGATGATACTGTAAATTTCATAATGATGATGTTCTTATTTCCCTGCTATCGAGCTGCTTGCCCTTGCCGCAGGAAGTTATTTTTCAGTGCAGGATGAGCCGTTCGCCTATGACGCAAACTTTTTGGCAGGAATACGCTTTGCCGCAACAAGGGAAAGGAAGATTCCTGACACCGGGACAACCGTTGTAGTTCGGTCTTCGTCCCAAAAGTTTTCGGCATCAACAGCGGACGACTGAAATTCGCACAAGAAAATACGCCCGGCGGCAAGGGCATGAGCGCGAGCGGTAAAGAGTTTGTACAGCTGGATAACTGTCAGCATATAAAAGGGTGGCAAAGTGGAACTGTTGCTTTGACATTCTCTTGAAAAACACTTCATGCTTCTGTCGGTTTTGCTAATTTTGCAGCCTTTTATGTAAGCAAATGAAAACAGATGGAACAATTTATCATCATAGTATTGCTAATCCTGATACTGGCACTTACACGGTATTGGAGAAAAAAACTGGGCGATGCCTATTGTGCCGTCGCCCAATATGCGCCTACTTTGGAACTGCGCAGGGAATTCAGCCGCAAGGCGGTGTTGGCCGGCAACCAGGAAGCGAGAAAGATTTTCCCCATCACCGTTGCAAGGTTTGCTGCCGACCATCAGCCGTTAAAAGTGTTCAGGAAGGGAAAAATCCCCTGCGTATTTACGGACTATTACTTCCCGTCAAGGTACAACCCATACTTGAGTGAAGCACAAAAACAGTTCTGCCAATCCATTTTGGATTTCAAGGACGGCAAGCATGATGGCATCCGTTTCCTTGTGGCCGGAATAGAGAGATTGAAACCCCAACCAGGTACCATTGTCATGTTCATGCCGTGCAGTACACAGCGCAAATATTGGAGGCGGTTCAAAACGATGGCGGACTATGTACATGACGAATATCCGGAACTTGTGTGCGGCATATCGTATGTCCGTTACACGGGCGACAGGGAGAGTTTGCACCTGCAAAAGGACAGAGGAAATGCTACATTGGAGAAAAATTATTTCTTCAAAGAGGACTTGGCGGGCAAGGAGGTATTAGTGGTGGATGACATCCTTACAACAGGGAATAGCCTGCAAGATTTCAGAAAGGAAGTGGAAGCGGACGGTGGCAAGATGGTAGGTGCCATTTTTGCCGCCGAGACATTCAAAATGCCCAATGCTTTCTGGTGTTATTTGGAAGCGTTAGGCTGGTCGGAAGATGATGCGGGGAAATATGAATCCAAGCCCGAAGATACCGTTGTGGATTATCCATACCAACGTCGTAAATGGGGTGTCTATGATGAAGAACCGGAAGACATTGATTGGACGCCCGACAGGACGATTATTCATGGAAACAGCATGATAAACTTGTGGTATGGCAAAAGGAAAGGGAAATATGTAGTGGTAAAAAAGGAAGTCTTGCCATTGGATCCGGAAAGCGATGAACCTTGCAGCGATGACTTGTCGGAATTTGACTTGCGGATATAAGACAGGCCGACTTTCACAAGTCAGCCAGCCCCTAAGAATCCTTGGTTCAAACCAATGAAATAAGTTGTTTCAAACCATTCTTATATTATGAACAACAAGCACCTAATCTGTCGTGTCCGATGATGGTAACAGCAACCTTACACAAGCATTGCGGTTGGCTTCCGTGGGCTTGTACTTGTCGATGCCACCGGCTGAAACCGTTTCTATCCTATTGGCATCCACGCTCCGCAACTGCAACTGTCCGGCTATATATGCGGCACGCCTTTGCGACAAGCCATTGTTGATGGTGTCGTTGCCGGTTGCACTGTCTGCCGCACCGGTGATTTGGACGCGCAGCCCGTGCTTCTTGGCAATCCGGGCGATACCGTCCAGGTTGACCAACTGCGAAGGGTCGGTAAGCCTGTCGGTGTCCAGCACGAAGAAAAAATAGATGGGCGGGCCGATATATCTGCCGTCCACAAGAAAGGATGAAGCAATGGAATCATTGCCTTGGAATGAACCGCTACTACTATAAGTGGAATCCACACCGTATGCCATATAAACGGTGTCCTTGCTGTGGATAAAAGTGGTCTCCCCTTTATGCTTGTCCTTGTTCGCTTGGGCATCGCGCAGCCTTGCACGAAGCGAGTTCAACCCGCTGTAATTATTCTTAGGATAGCCGATTGACAATCCTTTGCCTTCAACTTCATCTTTCATCGAAGAAAACCTGCCCGCATACTTGTCAAGCAGCCCTTCCAATTTCAAAATCTTCTCCAATTCGGCAATGATGCGGGTGATATTACTGTTCTTCTGCCAGAGCCGGTCATTCTCATTGCGCAAGCTGCGGGCATAGCCGGTCAACCGCTCGTTACGCTCGATGTAAGGGGCGGCATCAACCACACGTTTCCAACCTTTCTTGCCGATAGTATAGGAGAATCCGGCGGTTAGGGATAGCAGACGGTCGCCCCACTTGTTACCTGCGCCTATGCCGTCAAAGTCCTTGAAGGTGGTGGCACAGCCAAGTTCAGCCGTGAGGTGCAGGCGGTCGGTCAAGCGGTATCGTCCTTGTACTCCGTAAGAAACTGCAAAGGGATGGCGGCCTAATTCGTCATTGTGCAGGATGCCCAAGCCAACGTAGGGAGCCAAGTCCCAGCGGAAATCCTCTTTGGTACGTGAGATGCCCGGCATCACGTTCCACATCAAGTCGGCATGGAGATGCTGGAAGTCTCTTGATTCAAGCAGTGCGTCCTTGAACTGCAAGCCTTGGAAAACGATTCGTGTGCCGATGGCCGGCGTGAACCATTTGCCCACGGAAACGGACAAGGCAGGTTTCATGCGGTCAAAGATGTCACCACAACCAAGCGGCGAACCGACGAATGCCGACACGCCGCCGGACACGTCCACGAACCAGTTGCCACGCCAAGGGGAAACTTCCACGGCATTCTCCAAATAGGCCGGCTCCAACGGTTGCAACAATTCCTCCCACTGCGGAAGGATCTCCCATCGGATGGTGTCCGTCATGGGAACATTGTATGCCCTTGCCATGAGTGGCAAGGACAATACAGATAGCAATAAAAATCTCCTTATCATATTTATCTGTGTATTTGTTTTCTGTTTGCAAAAGAAATGATTCGCCGCGTCTGCAAAAAGGCCGAAAGCCTCTTTCAACTCGTGCTTAACAAGAATTTCGGTAGCGGCAATTTATCATACTGTCAATCATACTGTAAGGCATAGGAAATAGGCTGTTGAAAATCACTTGCCTTGTCATTTCCGGCGGACACTTTTGCCACCTTTGGGCTTCATCATCCGGCTTGCTTGCATCAGACAGCGTCTTGCCCACGCCCGGTCATCCTCGTCCTCATTGCGCCCCCAAGGCAGGTCGCTGCCGCCACCTCCGCCGCCGTGGCTTTCTGCAAATGTTGTGGCCAAGTCCACATAGTTTGCAAAGAGGTAGATGGCGCATTTGAAAATATCCTCGCCACGCTCGGCCACGTCTTTCAGCAGCGTACCATCGAACAGGCTTTGGCCTTCACCGTCCAATGCAGGAAGCAATGACTTGAATTCATGCAATATGTCGCCCAACAGTGCATCGGCAAGGCGATAGCGCACCTGATGTTCCAAGTCATAGGTGGCTGCTTTGAGGTCTTGACGGTATTCCGACGCACGTTCCCGTGTTTCTTCCTCTATCTGGCGAAGTTCGGAAAGTTGTTTGTTCGCTTCTTCCAATTTGCTGCGCTTGTCGGCAAGTTTGTCAAGCACTTTCTGTAAGTCGATGTCAAGTTTGCTTATTTTCTTGCGCAGTTCCTCCGAATCGCCACGGCCTGCTTTCAACTTTTCCGCAAGGGCTTCCATCTCGGCAATCATCTGCTTCTTTTTCTCTTCCAAATTGGCGGTCATCGTGCCCAACCCCTTCACCCGTTTCTCGGCAAAACGGATGTCGGCAAGAAGCCCGGAAAGCAATGTCTTGTTGTTCTCGATTTGTTCCTCCAAGGTCGTGCATTCCTCGCTCAACGCACGGCGGTATTCTTCCGTGGTCCGGTGTTTCGCTCCTGTCACGGCTATGCTGTTGCCACGCTTCATTCCCCACTTCTCGTTCACCTTGGCAAACTCGTCGTGGAGTGCGAAGAAACGCTTCTTGGAATCATAAATATTCCCACCGAAAACTTTGTTGAATGAGATTTTATTCCGCTCATCCACCGGTATTACGGTGCAATGCACATGAGGGTTCAGTTCATCGAGGTGTACATAGAAGCCGATGACGTTTTCCTCGCCCCAGTGTTCACACGCAAACCTGTACACATCCAATGCCCAACGCTCTATGTCTTTGTTGCGCCGGATATGCGAATTGTCAGCCCCGTGCGTGAGGTCCACCCTTTGGTTGCCAAAGGCTATTTCGTGCATCCTCTCCCTGGAGCCGCCAAAGATGATGTTCGCCACGGTGCGGTACTTCGGTTCGCATAATTTCGCATTCGGGTCGGTGATGCCACGCTCACGCAGATTATCGGCCATACGTCCGGTGATAGTCCTTGACTTATCAACCGGCTGGATGATGCCGCCTTTCACAACCTCGAAATTGAGGTGATCACGGCTTCGGTCATAATTGCCATGCTTCGTTGCCCAGTCCCAACCCTTTTCCGTCCAATTGCGCTGGTGCTCGTCGCTTTGGCCCACACTCATACCCTTTCCGGGTCTGATGTCCAATACCTGTTTGATGTCATTTGCCATAATTCAGTCTGTTTTTTCAGCTTGCTGCCGCCCTGGGCGGTTCCTGCATTTTGCCCGGTTGGGGCAAAGTGCGTATTAGGCTACGCAGGCAGAGCCAGTCTTCGTGGGCAAGCCCTGTCGTCAGGGTCGGAGGTCAAGACCTCCGTCTTTACCCATCCGGCTTGCCGGGATGCTTTGTACGTAGTCCTGTGAAGCACAGCGCAGGGGAAACAAACCATCCTAACTTAGTTTTCCAATTCGCCCGTGGGTTTGGTTTCATCATGCGGTTTAAGCCCGTTGTGGGGCTTTTCTTGCGTTATAAAGGGGAGATAATGCCGTAGAATGGTGTCGGCAGTTTCATTGCCGCTACAAGTGGCTTGTGCTTCCCGCAGGTTTCTTGTCTCGATGAGCCGCAATCCGGCGAGCGTCAACCGCTGTAGGAAACGCGCAAGGTCTTTGCCACATTCGTCCACGTACAGTCGTTCGAGGGCTTTATTCACCCGTTCATCAGCTGGAATGATGCTTGTGCGTTGGAGGATGGTATGGGCTATCAGCTTGTGCAGGCGTTCACCGGTGGATGCTTGTCGTCCGGAGCGTTTGTTTGTCGGTTCTGAAACAAATAGTTTATCCGTTTCGGTGATGAAGTGTGCAAGCATCTCCACCGATTCATCGATGGTGAGGTAGCCACTGAGCCAGTGGTTCAGGAGTAGTTCCTCTTCCGACAACAAAGGAGCTTGGGAGTTCTCCCCGTTCGGCACTACACAAGTGACAGTAAGGATGAAATAGCCGCTGCGGCCAATGACTTTGACAGCATTTGTTTCCTCCAATGTGGATAGGAATTTCCTCACCGTGGTGCGGTGCCAGTTCCAATGTTTGGCAAGTCCGCTGACCGTCAATGCCACTTGTCCTTCAGGCAAGGGCTTGGCGATGGCAGGGAACTCTTTCTTGTTCCCGTTGGCTATCTCCACAAGGTTACGGAACGCAGCCATTTTTGTGCATTTTTCGCCCGATTCGGGATTGAGGTATGCGAGTAAATCACTGTCGATTTGGATGCGGTATTTGGTCGTTTGATTTTCTTTCATGCGCGATATGTTTTAATCGTTATCTTGTTCAATCAAATCAGAATGGATGGCAGGGAAAGGCTCTCATGTAAGCAATCTTTCCATTGGCCAAGGTTTTCTACTGCCATCTGTAATAGTCCTCCACAATGCTGTGGGGCGATTCCAAGTATTTTTCGCTTCCGCTCAACAACCCGTCTTTCAGCTTATCGGATGGAGCCGCCCGTACAGTCTGCGGAGGATAGAATACTGCACCGAATACGACTGTGGCCACCGTAATACTGAGGGGCAGCGTATGCGGAACGAAAATCAGTATCATCGCCGCCATTGCCACCCAGAAAAAACAGCGTTTCCGTTGCAGGAAGTCAAACGCCCGTTCTGTATTCTTGTGAGAATACAAGGCTACGCAAACAAGGGATGAGCAGGCCAGTTCATAGACATTTCCAAAGGCATTCAGATGGTAGAAGTGGAACACCATGATCGAGGCAAGCATGGCCAGCGTGTAGCACCTGCGGAAGCTGCGGCTCCAAACCATGCGCAAATAGAACTGTAGCATGGCGGGGCATTTGCTTTTATAGAGAAACGGCACGGCTGCATACGCCAGAATGAAAAGCATATAAAGGATTGGGATAATCATTGTCTGGTGATTTGAGGGTTACAGTTCAAGTTCCAAGTTGATGAGTTTGTGCGAGGCGAGGTGGATGATGTCCTCCGCGTCCTGCATGGAAAGCGTGCCTAACCTGCAACGTTCCTTGAAGCCCGGCCGCCGTTTGAGCGAGTTCACCGCACGGTCAAGACGGTATTCGGGAATATCCCACACATGTCCTTTGGAATAGGCACCATGAGCTGTCCGTGCCACCAAGGAAAGCACCCTGCAACGGATGGGATGCAAGCCGCCTCCGGAGTGCAGCATGAAGTTGCCGGTACGGTCGGTATCCAGCACATCCACCCACGTGCGGCACTCATGGATGGTGGCGGCTAGTTGCCTGTACAATACTTCCTTCATAGGCAGATGAAGTCTTTGAGCAGTTCCTCTTCCTTGACGGCGTACAGTAGTTTGCCGCCATTCGTTACCCTAGCAAGCTCCTCGCGGAGTTCGCTGCCCATCACCTCCAATGAATCGTAGAGGGTCACATAGAGCGTGTCGCACTCCATGCGGTCGTCAGCTTGCACATTCAACTTGTGCATGTGGCCGAATCGCGGATTGGAATAAGCGCAGCATCGCTGGCCGAACGGGGTGTCGTTGCTCGGTACATGGTGGTATAGGAGTACCAGTTCCATCTGGTCCTCCAACTCGTCGATAAGTTCCTCGATGGGATAAACTTTGGGCAGGTGGAAGGTGAGCAAGGCGTAATCCTCGTACACCTCCGCTCCTTGGAAAAGGTTTTGTGAAACCAACGCCGGCATCTCCAAGGATGCAAGCGTGATGAACCGGTCGATTTGTTCTTTTTGCATATTGTCGTTTGATGATTTGATTAATATCGGTGTTGTTATTCGTAGCCCAAAATGAATGTTTTCATCAGGATTGTGGGCAATTCTTCCGTTTCCAAAGGAAAGTCAATGCCTTTCAGTTTGGCCAAAGTCTGGGGCATACGTTCTGCCAGTTTCTCCATTGTGCGCAACTGTTCTTCGTCCATGAGCGCATAGGCGAAGCTGTCGAATGAAATCCACGGTTGCAGGATCATCCATAGGTAAGCGGCGGCTTGCCCGTTGTCCGTGATACGCAAGCGTGACAAGCCATCCACACAGGCTTCGGCGTTCTGCAAAAGTCGCCTGTTATTGCGCATTGTCAACAGAATGACCACCTCGGATTTCCCGAACACAGGCTGCTCCTTGCCGGCAAGACCGATGATGCCGCGTATAACCTTTCCGGTGTTTCGGGTAATGCCGTCCAATGGCGTGTTCCCGGAACTAAGCGATGGTAAATGAAGCAGGAACGAGCGGAACGCCACATCCTCTTGCCGGAGGAAGTCAATGGCATCTTCCTTGGTTCGCAGACCTTTGGCAAGGGTACCTTCCAATAACTTGTTATACATGCGGATTACCTCTTTGCCGCTGCCTTTATAAACAGGGATTGCGCTTGCCTTGCGGTAGAATAGATGGACGGAACCGGCCAGCCTTTGTGACATGGAGTCCACTTCCACATCGTTCAAACCACGTATTACAGCGAGGTAGTCGGCAAAGCTCCTTTTTTGGTTGTTTATCAAGTGTGCCATTTGCAAGGCGATAGAGTCACCGAGGGCAATATGGTTGCCGTTAGCATGGGCGTGTCTGTTGTTTGCCGTGTCACTTGACAGGGCGAATGACACGGCGGCATCCAGCTTTCTCCATTTTTTGGTCAACGAAATGATTTCGTCCGTGCCGGCACTTCTTCTACCTTTGAGCGATTGGAAGAAATCGTTGTAAGCCGCCACCGCTTCCTCTGTCGTGGTGAGGTCATCTTTATGGGAAGGATGGCATCCCAAGAGCAGTGCTGCCATCAAGAGCAGGCGAACGATGTTTGTAGTATGATTTTTTAGAGTTGATAATGATTGGCAATTGCCACCTGAAATACGCAGCGGTTTGACCTGCCATCTGACCAACTGTCCTTTTGATTCTGTCTGTTCCATTGGAGTAAATTTGTTATTGACGGCGCAAAATTATAGCAATGGATTTACAATGCGCCTATGGGTATTGCGTTGTTATTCATTCTTATGAAATCATACTCGAAATATGATTTTACAAATTGTTTGTCAGTCTGTTAGTGGATAACAAATGACACAAAAAAGATTTTTGTCGGTCAAAGGGCATAAAGGGGTATTGGGCCTTGAAACAGGCATGAAAGAGCTGTCGGCAAGGGTGGCGACTTGTGCAGGGCATCTGCTGTACAAGGCGACAACTGCGTGTACAAAAGTTTGTGGCCACAAAAACAAGTTTCCTATGGAATCCACCGTCATTTCCACAGAAAAATCATACTTTTGCAACCGGAACACTAATCAGATCAGAACTATTCAATGGCTATACTAGGCTACTTGCCGTATCTTCCCAAGTATGCGGAGGGAGCGGCTGACAGGAAATGGATGGAGGACTTCGGCTGTGACCGCATCGTGGAAGAAAAGCCCGAAGAAGGGATATGGCGAATGGGATGGAACACACTATTGGCGAGCATCGGCAAGGGAGACACGCTGGTCGTTTCCAAACTCGCGCACGCCGTCAAGGGTGCACAGCAGCTGTCATTCTTTCTGGAGTTTTGCAGGATAAAATCGGTACGGTTGATTGCCCTGCATGACGGCATTGATTCGGACAATGAACTGTTCCCTGAAACCCAGACATCGGACTTGCTTAGAGTGATTGCCCGGTTGCCCGAAGAGGCTAACGCAGTGCGCAAAATGACATCCCAACCGGGGCGGTGGACAAAAGGGACAAAGGTGCTTTCCCAAGCCGCTTACGGGCGTGTGGAACGGAATAAGCGTGTGGTGAATATGTATAAAAGCGGGTACACCATTGATGATATTTGGAAGACCAGCGGCTTCCGTAGCCGCAGTTCCATTTTCCGTGTGCTGAAGGATGCAGGAGTGGAACTGAAACGTTTCCGGGGCAAGGCAAAAGACAACTAAAAAGGCTGGCGACCATGCAACGAACAGGATTCAACCAGTCCGTCATAGACAAGCTCAATTATTATGTGTATTGCTTGGTTGACCCAAGGAATAACCGGATATTTTATATAGGGAAAGGGCATGGAAACCGTGTGTTCCAACACGCCTTATGCGCCATGACATCAACAGATGAAACGCTGAAACTCCAGACTATCAGGGAGATTATTCAGGATGGCAGAGAAGTGAAACACTATATAATAAGGCACAACCTCACGGATGAGCAGGCCTATATCGTGGAATCGACCCTTATCGACTTGCTGACATTCCATGATTTTAATTTGGAAAGCGTCTTGACCAATATCCAGGCCGGGCATCATCAATGGGATGAGGGCATCAAATCAACAGAGGAGATAAATGCCTTATATGATTGCGAGCCTTTGACAACATTTGGCAAAGACCGTTTGATGGCGGTCAAGCTCAACCGCACATACCAACCTAAAGGCGATGTGGAGGAAGTGTACAAAAGGGAAAATATGTACGAAAAGGCACGGAAATACTGGAAAGTGAATGTGAGCAGGGCACAATCCGCAGATTATGTCTTGGCCGTATATGAGGGAATTGTCCGTGCCGTTTTCAAACCGCATAAATGGTATGCTGTCGAAGAACCCAAATTGTTTGCAGGGACACGTTACGCCTTTGAGGGTGAAGAAGTCCTTAATTCGCCATACTTGAACAAAGATGTGTCGGAGTATGTGCAAGGCCAATCCCCTGTCAGGTACATCAATTTCTGACTTGTTGCTAAATGGGAAAAAGGATAGACGGGTATGGTTTACTTGAAATCACATACCCAAACTATCCCATAGTTACATCAGTCAGGCTGTCTGCCTTTGCCGGGCCAATGTGTTTTGGAGGGCATCGTTCAGTTGCATCAGCCAAATGTGGCTACCGCATGGAAGTTGCTGTTCGTCCAAGATAAAGGGCAGGGAATGGTCTGCCACTTGTACTTTCAACCGTTCTCCGTCAAAGCTAAGCCCTGTTAGCGTTCCGCTGCGTGTGCGACCGTCTTCGTCAGTCCAACCCATGCGGACATCACCGCCCAATGGCACGGATTGGAGTTGCCCCTCTTGAATTGTTTGCTTGACGGCTTGCAGGGCGTTGTGCTTCATGCTGTCAAGGACAGCCCCGATGGATTGGGGCGTAGATGTTCTTGTAATCATAAGTTGTCCGTTTATGAAAAACATTCCTTCCAAAGAAACCGTTGATACTCGGCTTCGTCCTTGCCCCGCTCGATGGCTTCATCAATGACACGGCCAAGTTCGTCGAAATACACTTCCTCGCCGATGCACTCTGTGCCGGCATAGTTCTGCAAATAAACCTCGTAGTAGTCCAATGCGTTGTAAGCGATGATGACATTGCCACTGAACAACCGTCCTTGCACATGGAATTTAAGGGCTGCCATGCCCTTGTATTCCGTTGCTACAAAATTTTCGATGCCCCATGAACGAATGACATTCAACGGGGTCATGCCCACCAGTTGGTCTTTGATGGCATTCGCCATCTCTAATACAAAATCTTTATCCATATTCAATTCTATTATGATTAGTCAAAATTTTCTTCTTCCTCGATGATTACATGGACGCTCCTTTTGCCATAGATGCGCCAGAATGCTTGCACTATGATGTCAAACAGTCTGTCGCTTTCCGTGTACCCTATGTCCAGCTCCTTCGTCCAATAGTCGAAGCTGAAATCAGCCGTTTCGCCCGAATAACGGTCAACCGTGTTGTAAACCGTTACATCCACATAGTCGGTCGTGTCACTTTGTAGGCTTACCAAATGCCCATAATAACAGAACTCCATGTTGTTGGAGGGGCTGGTGGTAATTTTCTCCACCAGCCTGCGAATGTAATTGTATCTTTTCCTGTTCATAGCGGCACCATTTCATCAATTCCTACCGTAAACCCATAGCCGTCCTCCGTGCGGAACTCATACAGCCGTTCAAGGTCGTGCAGCACTTCGCCTTTGCCGAAATTCTCCATTGCTCCCTCTATCTCCACATTCATGGCGGCTTTCGCACGTTCAAGGGTGGCATACAAGGCATGGCAGTCTGACACGCAGTCATTTTGTTCAATCAAGGTGTAAACCAGATACACAGCGTTCTTTTCCATAGTCCAATGTTTTAGATGTGTGGGATATAATGTCCGTTCTCTTCCATGTAAGCCACGATGTCTTTTGCTTCCTCATGCGATGCACGGTTGCGGTCATCATACCGCCTTTTGTCATCGGCTATCACCACCAGGCACTCCTTCAATAGCTTATAGAGTTTTTGCTGCAAAGTCGGGTGCATCAGTGGGATGGAGGCGGCAAAGGTTGCATAGTCAAAGCCGTAGTCGTTCAACGCATTTTCCACCTGCATGGCAAGGCGGTACTCTTTCGTTTCTTTGAGGTTGTCAAATTTCTTGTTCATATCCGTAGATGTTTAAGTGAAACTTTTCCCTTTCATCGGCTCCTTTCCCCGAAGCCTGTTTGGGATTTACGGATGCTTGGTCCGGACATCGGTCCTGCTTCACCTGACGCTTTTTCTTGCCGAATACGCTCCGCAGGAGGAAGATTCCGCAAGAAATCCATTTCAAAGCGTGACAGGTCAAGCGCGATGCCCGACATTCGCAGCCGGGAAAGCCAAACAGTGAGGGGCAAGAGCGAAATGCCATGCAGACAGGTATAAAAGGAGCAGTGGTTGGCTATGAGAGGATAAGGAAATTAGGCAAGTATAACAGGGATAAAACCGGGTAAAGCAAGTGCTATAAGTGGAACCGGGCCGGGTCGTCCATGCAAGGAAGCCGTGAGCAGACCTCCCACATGGATTTTCTTTGTCAGAACCATTCGGGATTATCCCTCCTTAGCTCTTCTACCAGCTCTTTGTCGGGCAAGGCAAGGGCGTGTTCATCGGTGAAGAAAAAAATCTCATCGTAGATGTCCGATGCTTCCTCACTGGCAAAGCCCTCGTTCCAGTCCTCGGAACTGCCGGGCTGCAAAGCGTCAAGCAGGGCTGTGCAGCCTATAATCAGATACTCGCCTTGGTTGTCTTTCACTATGCGGCATGGGTATTCCACACCGCTAAATTCAATTTTCTTTGTAATCATACGTTTGTATGGTTAAATGGGTTAGTATAAGTTGGTTTTCTTCAATTTCATGCGCTCCGCCCTGCGGCAAGTGTAGAACGTGCCGCCTTTCGGCTCGCCATTGTAGTAGGCGATGATGTGGCTGGCATGGTTCAACATATAGTCGTTACGCCGAAGAAAGCAGCCGTCAAAGTAAGTTTCGCTCAGGCATACCACATTGTCAGCCTTGTCAAGAATGAAATGATACCGCTCTTTGTCCGCCGGGTTGAACTTGCCGGGTTGCCCACGGAAAGGGATGACGGCTGTCAGCCGGATGTCGGAATAGTCGGCTTTCATCGCCAACAGTGTTTCAGCCGCAAGCATGTCAAAACCTGTCGCCATGCCGCAAAGGAAGTGGCGGATGCCCGAATGGTAGCAATCCATGATAGCCCTTTCAAGATTGGTTCTCAACAGTTGCCTGTCGCTGTAGCGGATAAAACGGTGTCCTGTGAATGCAGCCGTCTTTGTAGTGTCTGTCCGTATCATCATCTTACCTTGTAGAATGTCTTTGCCAAGAATAAACCGCCCAACACGTTTGCGCCACACGCTTCCAAATTGTCGGCTGTAGTGGCGTAGGATATGCCTTTAGTGATGATGTCGTCAAAGAGCAACACATCCTTACCCTTGAAGAAATCAGTGTCATAGTCTGCCATTTGTGCCGTCCGTGCCCCAGTTTCGTCCTTTCGGTGTTCATGGACTGCCAACCGCCCTGCCGACACTTGCATATGGGGATAGCCGTTGATGGCGTGGGTGAGTTCGCACACCCTTTCCGAGAAACGCTTGTATCGCAGTTCGTTCTTCTCTGCCGTGGACGCTGGCACACACGAAAACACGATGCTTGTAATCCGACTGCCGAAAAGTTCTTGCAGGTGTCTGGCAGTCATTTGGGCTACTTGCTCGTATGCCCGTCCGTCCTTGAAATCCCAAATGGTCTGCCGGTCAGCCTTTTGCTGCTCGCCCACATTCTTGATGCGTACCGGATAGTATTTCATCAGCCACACCATTACTTTGTTTGCCTGTCCTGTTATGTTCTTGTCCATCGCCATTGTTTTTGAGGGTTTGACTTCTTCCCCTGCCTTCGGCTCCTTTACAAGCCAGCATCGGGGTTATTTTTCTGCCTCGTCAACGGGCAAAGGACAACCGGCAAATCCGGTGGTGGAAATACGCTTTCCGTGCAACAGAAAGGAAGATTTCCGCAACCACCCGTGGTGGCTTGCCGGATTTTCAAGGCTTGGACACGGCCTGTTAGTTTTGCAGGGAAATAACCCGAAGCTGGCTCAGGAAGTACAGAGGCATCAGACCGGTATAAAAGGTGGAGCGTTGTATAAAGGGAATCGTTGATAAAACTGGACTATAACAGTATTCCGGCTTCGGGTGGGTCAAACAATCGCCTGCCGGGCAGACAAAAGAGGACGCTTGTTGGCAGTGGACAGGCATACGAGGTTGTTTCAGCAAGGCTGAAGTTCCTGTGTGCCAGCCAAGGACAACGTGCATCCGTCTGCCCTCCTTGTGTGGGTCTGACCAATGGACAGAGGTGCGTAAGGACTGGCTTCCGCTGATTATTCTGGGTCGGGGAGCCGGATATGCTTGTTATAAAAGGAAAATGGCACAAGTCCATAAAAGCAGGGAGATATACAAGTGGCAGAAACCGCAGGTATGGTTGCAACTATGCACCTATATATAATTGGTATAGGGCAGCTTGTCTGCCCGACGGTTTAGACTGCCAACAAAGACTTTGTTTTGGCAAACAGAAAAATCCCCTGCCGTGTTTCTCAACAAAGTAGGGGAAGTATCAAATATGAATATATGGGCATTAAAAAAGGTTCGGCATGGCCATAAAAGGGGGATATAACAGGAAAGGCTTGCCAAAAGACAAAGACGGATTGCCGGGCAAACAAAAAGGGAACTTGCCCTTTCCCTATCAGCGGACGTGTACGCCGACAGGGAAAGGGCGTGTTCACGTTTGCCCATGACGCGGAAGCCTCGCCGCCGTTTACAGCGGCATGGCTTGCGGCACAATCCTTCTTTCCTATGATATAAGGCAAGCCGCCGGCATCGAAGATGGTTATAAGAGGAAGGAAGTGTTAAATATAAATGTATGTATATCAGCAGAAAATATTATTTTTGCAGAAATAATTCATTATGCAATGACACATCAGGAGTTTAAAGACGCAGCCCGCCAGCACCAGATAGATTTCAAAGTGAACGACCACGAAATCAATGTTCCCGCAGACAGATTTCCTATTCGTTTCATGAAACGTAACGGCAAGGAGTATAGAATAGATGTAAGGAGTTCGCTTACATGGAAAGATGCCGTGGATGAAAACGGTGACTACCGCATATTCTTCAGCGGTTTCCGCCATGAAATCACTGAAATCATCAACCAAATGGAGTTCCCATCGAAAGGGCAGATGGTCACGAACCTATTGCGGAGCGAACATATTCCTTATAACTTGTTTTACCCGATGCGGTATGACTTGGATGGCGCGGCCATGTTATTCAACAGGATATTGGGCAAGAATAAGATAGCGGGCATAGGCAAGATATTGATTGAATACAATCCTGGAGGTTTGCACGACGGAACTTCATTCGATGTTTTCGTGGAATACGACAACAAGTCCGGGCAGAAAGGCGGGATAGGCATTGAGGTGAAATATACCGAAAAGGAATATCCTATAAAGCGTGGGACGAAAGAATGGAATGAAACCCACAATGAGGCAGGCATCCATTTAGCAGACAATTACAGAAAGCCGAGCACTGATTGTGGCTGGTTCAAGGAGAAACATATTGGAGATGTGCCGTTTGAAGATGCAGAAGGGATGACACACCATGTGGTAGCCAATCAATATCGCCAGATATGGCGTAACCATATACTTGGGGCATCAATGGTGCTGGGCTTGTGTGACGATATATTGTCTGAATTTACGAGCCTGACTATCTATCCGAAAGGCAATGTGCATTTCTCAGGAATATGGTCAGAATATGAGTCCATGTTGACGCCATCAGGGCAGGAAACATTCAGACATCTTACTTACGAGGATTTGTTTCACATGATGCAAGAATGCCTTAACGTCACGAAAATCCCCAACCTTAATCAATGGATGGATTATCTAAATAGGCGATACATCATAAAATGAAACTTTTTCTATAGGTCTGTCTCAAAAGCAGAAAGACGGAAAACTATGATTTATTTAGTCAAAGGGCGGATGCCCACCCAACATGCTTGATTGTATATATAAATGGTTGGTGCGGTCTATAAGTGTAATGTAATGGTACAACAGGAAAACAGCAGGGAAAGCAAGGCACACCGGGTATTGTACTGTACCCAATATGTGCCTTGTCTGATGGCGATTAAAATTAAGTCCTTATCCGCTGCCTAATCAAGTTCATATTGCTGTTTACAAGGTTGACAATACGGTCGTGGTATTCTGTGTTTTGGTTGCACACGCCACGGCTCTGCACCACGCAAAGTTTCTTCAAGTCCACCTCGACCGTTTCAATGCGTTTGTTCCCGATGGTAGCCGACAATATCAGCGAGTTCTCCTTGCGGTAGTAGGCGTTGGCATATACACAGTGGTGCATCAGCGTACCCTCTTCCGCTATCTCGGCTACGCTCTCCAACACTCTGACGTTCAGTGTCCCGTCCGTAATGAGGATGCCGAAGAACTTGCCTTTCTGCGACAGGTAGCCTTTTTCATATTGGGCGGCTTCCTTTCGACGCAACGCCAGACGTTCACGTTCTTCCTTGCGGTTGCGCTGTTCCACCAACTTGTCGTGTTCGGCTTTCAAGTCGGCAGGACAAACATATTTCGGACATCGGATGTCCTTGCCCATACGTTTCAACAGGTCAATAGTATCGCACCACATTGAGCCGTCAGTAATGGTATAGCCATTCCGCAGGCAGATTTTCACAGACGGCCAGTAATCGTCCAGGCGAGTTGATGAGTGCAGGCAATGGCGCAACAAGTCATATTGTCCGGCTTTCATCAAGGTTTCCGCTTTCGGGTCAGTGAGCAAAGCAGTGATGAGCCTCGCCGGTGCCACGTCATGCAGGTTGCCGTCAAAGCCATTCCTTTTCAGCGTATCAATGGCAGTGTACTTTGGATAGGTGTCAAAAGTTGCAAGATGTCGGAATACATCTTTTTTATTTTCTCGAATTGCCATTGGAGAAATAAAGGAGAAACTATCCAAATACCGACCCAATATGCGCTGAATGGCTACAAGCGTTTGCTTGCCTTTGTCGTTCCACCAATATTGCCCGATTTCCAAGGCGTAAGGGTGAGCCTTGCAGCCTTTCTCCATTTCCACCACAAGCAGAAACATTCGCAAGGTCTGATACTCCCCACACTTGGCAAGCACGGTGAAATAGCTCTTCTGCTTCACTTTGCGGACAAGGGTATTCTTGACCTTCAGTTTTGCGTGGCATTTCGGACAGACACAATGCTCTGTCGCTTTTTTCTTTACCCATTCATGGCCGCAGTCCATGCAGGTTGTCCGACCCTTGGGCAATCGGTGTGCGAAGTGACTGACACACTCACGGAACGCCCACGAAAGTTGCGTCTTTGACAAAGGGTGGAGCTTGTCGCTTTGGGCAAGCACCGCTTTCTCGAATTTGTTGCGTGGTTTCATCGTCAAAAACCGAATAAGTTAGGTTCTGTTTGTTTGGCCTCCTGTGGTTTTGCCGCCGACTTGCTCTTGCGTTGCTGCATCTTGCGCAGTTCCTCGGCTTGGTATTGGCTGATAGCCCTCTGCCGTGCCTCGGCTTTCTCTTCCTCAGTCTGTTCAATACGGTTGTTGACTATCACCTTGCAGTTGACTGGCTTGCCTATGTCCGTTATGTCCTCGTCATAAAAATGACAAGCGAGCGAATACACGTCATCGTCAGCCATGCCGACACAGCCCTCATTGGCCATTGCTTTGACTTGGTTGAGTATGAACGTGATGCAATCGTCCAAGTTCTTGTTTTCCTTGGCATAAGCCACTGCAAAGAGTTCGTCCATCTTGGCTCTTCCGTCCAAATAGCTCTTGATGGCCTGTTTGAAATGTTCAGTTCCTTTCATAGTTGTCATTGTTTGATGGGTTGGATATAATAGATGTCGCAGTCCACTACCTCTGTCGGCAAGCCGAAAGCCGGGTAATGTGAGAAATAGGGTTGCGTGCCGCATTCATCGTCCATGACGGGTGAAACTACTTGTACGCCTATACCTTTATACCAGCGGTCGATAGTTTGTATTTCTTCCTCTGTCAGTCCGCTTGCATCGCCATTGACAAGGTAGCACAGGCTCCATGTCGGTATCTTTTCGGTTGTCTTTTCCATATGGGTATGCTTTGGGGTTAGTCAATCTCTATCTCGTCGGGATAAACCACTATCTCCGCTCCGCTGCTCACTTGGACGATATAGCCCTTGTCGGTCTGTCCGACTATGGTTGCCGAACGGTAGCCTTTCCACGGGGTCAACAACCAGCAATGCTTGCCGTAATCCTCAAATTCTTCTCTGTTGTCGTAATCGTACATATTAGCGTATTTATTTGATGTTAAACTTCCCCTGTCATCGGTTCTTCTTGCCGTGACCGATTTGGGGTTTTATCGATGCGGCGGCTCGGCTATCGGGAAAGCCTCATGCGGCGGCTTTTGTTGCCAATTACGCTCCGCAAGGAGGAAGAATTTGCAAGAAATCCACTTCAAGCCGCCGCCATCAGGCGCAATGGCCGACCTTTGCATCAGTAAAACCAAACGGTTTCGGCAGAAGGCGGGATAAGAAATAGCCGGTATAACAAGGCTGGTAATGGTAGAACAGGCGGCAGGTCATTTTTAAGAGGGACAAGTCACCAAGTGCATTGAGCACAAAAAAAGCGGCCGAAGCCGCTCTTTCCGGAGATGGAAGAGGTCTATGCTGCCTCCTTCAGTTTCTTGGCGCGGGTCTTGGGTTGGGGCTTCTCGGCCTTCTCCGGCTTCTCCACCGCTTCGTAGAACTTCTTGGCCACGAACTTGATGCCGTTCTGCTTGGTACCGTTCTTGTCGGTCCACTCTTCGGGCTTCAAATAGCCCTCGATGGTGAGCAGCGTACCTTTTTTCAGCAACTCGAACGATGCGCTGCCGCTCTTGCGCCAGGCTTCCACGTTGATGAAGGCGGACACGCGGTTGGTGGCGTTGTCCTTGGTTTCCTTGCGGCCGATTGCCATCGGGAAACGGGCTACATCGTTGTTGGTGAACGTGCGGATTTCAGCGTCCTTTGCTACAAAACCTGTGATGACGAAAGAATTTTCTACTTGCTTCATGACTGTAAGTTTTTAGAAGTTGAACAATTAATTTTTACGGATGCAAGAAGATATTGCAGGCATAGGGCAGCACCAAGGGCGGCACGGCAAATACGCAACATTTTATGCGGGGCGGAAAATGTCGGAAGATTTCCGAGGCACGCCATTGGTCAGAACGACAGTGTCCCGTAACCGTCCACGACGGTGCTGCATTATATCTTTGCATCATGGAAAAATATTGTGGCTTCGGTAAACGCACGGCCATGCAAGAAGCAACACGGAAATTCAGTCACAGGTCGTGGTGAAGGATGCCAATAATCTGCCTGCCAAAAGAAACAAGCCCGTTCCGATGGCTATGCAACGGGCCAAGGATGAAACAACGATTCCAACCACCGCTTTCATTGTGGAAGCCGCAAGGGTGGAAGCGATACCAATATTGCCAGAAAAAGGCCGCTCTACCATTGGAGAGGATATGCCCGATGACAAGACTGACGAATAGGAAATGTGGACAGAACGGCTGTGCGTGTACTGTTCCGAAGCTGCGGTGAAGAAATGAAGGAAGGATGCCCATCAACCCAAGTCCAAGATACGAAGGAGGCTAAGTGCATGGCCACTTATCGGGAAAGAGGCCCGGTCGCATTTGGCGAAAGGCAAGCCGGCAAAAGGAGATAAACCGGCGTAAAAGTGCGGAAACTCGTAAAATAAGGACATCAAGTGCATAAAAATGGTAATTTTGCAAACCGAATGGTAATGCAACAAGAAAACAGGAAATGGAAGATTCAGATAAGACAGTTATCAATGAACACGGAATAGAAAAGGAGAACGGGGTAAGGCTCATCCTTTATTCGGCCGACCTGAGCAGCGAACTGCCGTTGGACTTTGCCGATGGTGGCATCCGTGCAGGATTTCCTTCGCCGGCCCAGGATTACATGACAGAGAGCATTGACCTGAACCGCGAATTGGTGCGTCATCCCGCCACCACGTTCTATGCCCGTGCCGTAGGTGATTCGATGAAGGACTGCGGCATCGACGACGGCGATCTGTTGGTGATTGACAAGGCCATCGACCCGCAGGAGGGTGATATCGTGGTAGCCTACATTGATGGGGAGTTTACATTGAAACGGGTGAAATTCGACCCGCACGCCGGTTGCCTGTGGCTGATGCCTGCCAACAAGGATTACCCGCCCATCAAGGTGACGGAGGAAAACAATTTCATCGTATGGGGCGTATTGACCTACAACATCAAACGCCAATACCGGAGGAAATGAGCCATGTTCGGTCTGGTGGATTGCAACAACTTCTATTGCTCGTGCGAACGGGTGTTCAACCCGGGTTTGCGCACACTGCCCGTGGTGGTGCTGTCTAACAATGACGGTTGCATCATTGCCCGCAGCAACGAGGCAAAGGCGTTGGGCATAGAAATGGGCACTCCGTTCTACCAAGTCAAAAAAAATGCTGGAGCGCGAAAAGGTTGCCGTGTTCAGTTCCAATTACACACTTTATGGTGACATGAGCCGCAGGGTGATGATGTTGCTCTCGGAGTTCACGCCCGAATTAACGCAGTATTCCATCGATGAAGCTTTTATTGACCTTACTGGCATGGGCAGCGGAGAAACCTTGCGTGACTACGGCAAGCGCATCGTGCATACCATTGGCAAGGGTACTGGCATCCCGGTGACTCTTGGCATAGCTCCGACTAAGACCTTGGCAAAAGTGGCAAGCAGGTATGGAAAGAAATACAAAGGTTACGGGGGGGCTGCTTGATTGATACCGAAGAAAAGCGCATCAAGGCATTGCAAGGTTTTGACATCGCCGATGTATGGGGCATAGGCAGACGTTCGGCAAAAAAGTTAGAGTATTATGGGGTCAAGACAGCATGGGATTTCACGCAGTGGAGTGAAAGCCGGGTAAGGCGTTTGCTTACCGTGACAGGCACAAGGACATGGAAGGAACTCCGTGGTGAAAATTGTATTGACATCAGCGAACTGCCCGAAAAGCAAAGCATCTGTACCAGCCGTAGTTTCCCCGACAATGGTTTGTCGGAGTTGAGAGTGGTGGAAGAAGCGGTAGCCAACTTTGCTGCTTCATGCGTCCGCAAACTGCGGGAGCAAAAGAGCCGTTGCAGCCAACTGACAGTTTTTGCATACACCAGCCGTTTCCGCAACGATGTGCCAAACCATACCATCAACCACACTGTTTCATTGCCCATGCCCACCAACGACCAGTTGGAGTTAGTGGCAGCAGCCGTGCAAGCTCTCCGATCTGAATGGCGTGAGGATGGCAGGTATCACTATAAGAAAGCCGGTGTCATCGTGTGGAATATCAGCCCTGATACAGCAGTGCAGGCCATCCTTTTTGATTCAATCGACCGGGCAAAGCAAGCTCGTCTTTCAGTAGCCATTGATGCCATCAACCGAAGGAATGGTTTCAATACCGTAAAAGTGGCAGTTCAAGGAACGGACAAACGCTGGCACCTGAAATGCGAACATAAGTCCGACCGGTATTCCACGAACCTGAATGAAATAATTAAAGTAAAAATATAGACATATAGTCTCGAATAATTTGTTAGTTTTGCAACAACTAAGAAATGAATTCTGACAGTGAAATTTTTAGGTAGTCACTAAAAATATAATAGCATACTTATGGAAGTAGGTGAACGCATTGATAAATATGTAATTACAGATATCATGCATGGTGGTATGTCGGAAGTATACCGCGTAGCGATTGATGGTGCTCCAATTAGATTTGTGATAAAACGACTTAAGGAAGGTGCAAATGAGGAACAGAAAAAATTATTCCTCAGAGAAATGCGCATATTACGAGAATTAAAGCATATCTACATAATTGAAGTTTTAGAAGAACATTATGATGAAGACTGTCCATATTATGTTATGCCTTCATGTGGTAAGTCTTTTGTGGATATTGCATCTTCGTCAGATGAATATAAAAAATTAATATTGACTATTCAAATGTGTGAAGGCATCGACTATTTGCATAAAAATAATGTAAGACATAGAGATATTAAGCCTCAGAATATCCTTATAAAGGATGATATTGTCAAAATAGCAGATTTCGGCTTGTCTCGTTTCTCGGAACGAGATAGTACAACTCTTACATCTACGTCTTTAATAGCTGGAACACAAGGGTATATGCCACCTGAATATTCAAGTGGAGGATTTAAAGAAGGTACTATTCAAGGAGATATTTATATGTTAGGGAAAACTATCTATTTTTTATTTAGTCAAGGGAGTGATGTCAGTAATATAAGAGTAAATCGAGTTTCTCCTCAAATTGCTGCCATTGTAGAAAAGGCGACCAGTGATAATCCCGAAGAAAGATATTCTTCTGTTGCTCCTATAATAGACGAACTTATAAGATATAAAGAAACTATTGAAGCAATTGATAAACTTCCTAAATCAATAAAAGACATAAAATCAAAATATAAAAAAGGTTCTCAGGTATTTAATGAAGAGTTATATAAACATTTAATTTCTTTGTCAAAAGAGTCTGTGGAATGGGGAAAATCCTTGAGTCAGTTAGACAAAGAAGATTTAACTACAATGTTAACACATAAAAAAGATTACATAAATAGCCTGACTTCTCATTTTATTGAATGTATTAGCAATCCTTCTGATTACATTCAATTTAGCGACATTGACCAATTTGTTAAATTTGCAAAATGCATAGTGGATATCAACTTAGATATTGCTGTTAATCAGCAGTTAATATCATTTCTCATAAATCTATCTCTAAACTATAATAGATGGCCTGCTATGAACGAACTTGCATTAATTTTGAACAAATTAGTGTCAAACGATTCTCAACACTATAGAATGTTTATTTTTAATCATAGGAACCAATTAAGAGAGATGAGACCTAATCTCAATAGTAACTCTTTATTTAATAGTGAAATATCTCTTATTATTGGGAAACAGCATTAATCACTATTTTTAAAAGAGAATGACAGGTTAGAATTGATGTGAGGTTTGTTGGCATGATCAAATAGTTTTTCTTGGTCATGCTCATCCTTCTGCATTTATTGAGAATCCGTTTTTAGTTGACCGTGTTGACCGTAAAAGGACTCTATAAATCTCAGCGAAGTCATTAGAGTTAAAGTCTAAACAATTCTTTTGCCTTCCAAAAAAGAAAAGCTGGTGCAACAAACAAAGTGATTTAGTCCATTCCTTGTACTATATATACAAGATGTGATTAAACCTATTTATTAGGACTGTTGTTCATCGTAGAAGTAATGCAGCAAGAGGTTTACTCTGTTCCTTGTAGTATATATACAAGATGCCATTAAACTTATTATTGGAACTACTGTTCATCGCGGAAGAAATGCAGCAAGAGGTTTACTCTGTTCCTTGGTAGTATATATACAAGATGCCATTAAACTTATTATTGGAACTACTGTTCATCGCGGAAGAAATGCAGCAAGAGGTTTACTCCGTTCCTTGTAGTACATATACAAGAATACTCTAAACTTACTTTTTAAACTTCAGCTTGCGTAATCAAGCATAGTTAGAGAATCTTAGTCAATCGGCCAACAAGGACTCCCGATACCCCCACGGAAACCTCACCATCAACAGCTAAAACTTTTTCTTTTGGAAGGCAAAAAATCAAGTTGAAGCCATTATCTTTGTACACTTGATAGGCAAGCTTTCTTGCTCTTGATAAGACATTATTTTCAATCAAAATGTTACCTATTTGTTATTCTTATTTTTGTTATTCTTGTTATATTACAGTGTTTCAATAAGATATATTCTAAAATTTAAGCTATACCCATTTGTGGCGGGCCACATAGAAAGTCAACGGCGCCTTTAATTCCAGCCGCAAGCCTATTTTATTCAAGCCCCGTCCTATCTGCTTGGCCCTCAGTTTATATTGCTTGCGGTCATTTATGTCACAGTACCGCAAGATAGGCAGCAGGTACTCGGAACTGTCATCCTTGTATTTATCCACAATCTCCTGCATCAGCTCCTCCCACAGAATAGTCAGCCGTTGCCCAGTCTTTTTCCGGCTGTATGTCAGAATTCCATTCTGGAGGTTGCTCTTCTTCAAGTGTGCCATATCAATAAACGACATGCCCCGGGTATAGAAACTGAAAAGGAAAATATCCCTTGCCAACTCCAACTGGGGTTCGAATGACAAATCAAGCTCCTTGATCATTTTGATGATTTTAAAGGGAACAGCCCGTTTTACGGTCTTGTCTATGCCGGTATAGACATGTTTGAAAGGTTTCTTGTCGGTGGTATAGCCTTGCTCTACAGCCAGATTATACACACTCCGCCAGATTCTCATATAATAGGAAGTACTGTTCTTTACCAAGCCTTTCTCTTTCAGATAGGCTTCATACATCTCCATCAGCTCCGAATCAAAGGCTTCAAAACTCAGATCTTCATTCTTTCTGAATTGGATAAAGCTGTTCATTGTCGAGGTATAACCTTCTGCCGTCCGTCCCCTTTTCTGCCGCTCCAGTTTATTGATACATCGTTGCATGAAGTTGAACACACTCTCTACAGAAGGGATTTTCCGGAAAGAAGCCACGATATCATCAATGGTGTATTCCACACCGGTCCGCTCCAGATCATTGATAATACCTTGTAACCGCGTCATCTCCCAATTCGTCTGGTCACGTATCAGCAGAAGACGCGCTTTACATTCAGACTGTGTTGAAATAAGCAGACTGCCGGTGGAGTCGTCCCACTCGGAAGGCATGATCCGATAAGAAGTCTTGATGAGCCGTGTCAGTCTGTAATGAATAATTTGATAACTTAATACGCCCTTTTTTCCTTTTACGCTCGATGGGCGGAATTTCAATTTAATGGATGCCATATTTCTTTTCTATATTATGGTTTTGTTATTCAAAACGAATATAGCAATATGGCATCAGGTACACTGTTGCACCTCCGGTTATTCTATCCTTCTATCTCGCTCAGTTCCAACCAGCGCATGGTCTTTTCATCAATCAAATCATTCAGTTCCGGCAATCGTTTGGATTTCTCCGTCAGTTCCTCCACTCCCAGCGTACCGCTGCAAAGGGCGGCTTCTATATCGGCCTTCTCCTGCTCCAGCCCGGCTATTTCTTGTTCCAGCTGCTCGAACTCTTTCTTTTCCTTGAAAGACATTTTCCGCTTGTCATTCAGGCGCACGCGGGCGGTCTTTTCCTCTTTTGGCTTTTCCGCCTCTTTGTCGCGCTGCTCTTTCGCCTCGCGCCAGTCACGATAATCGGAGTAGTTACCCGGAAAATCACGAATGTCTCCCTGTCCCTTGAATACCAGCAAGTGATCTACCACCTTGTCCATGAAATAGCGGTCGTGGCTTACTACGATTACACAGCCCTTGAAGTTCTGCAAATATTCTTCCAATACCTGAAGGGTGATGATATCGAGATCGTTGGTAGGCTCATCCAGCACCAGGAAGTTGGGATTACGCATCAGCACCGTACACAGGTACAGGCGGCGGCGTTCTCCCCCACTCAGTTTATATACATAGCTATGCTGTGTTTCGGGGGTAAACAGAAAATGTTGCAGGAACTGGGATGCAGTCAGCTTCTTTCCATTTCCCAATTCGATGACTTCGGCAATATCCTGCACCACGTCGATGACCTTCATTTGCTCATCAAACTTCAGGCCGTCCTGAGAATAGTATCCGAAACGGACTGTCTCACCGATATCCAGTGTTCCACTGTCCGGCTTCTGTTCGCCCATCAGTATTTTAATGAACGTGGACTTTCCCGTACCATTGTTTCCCACGATGCCCATCTTCTCATAACGGGCAAAGATATACGAGAAATCTTCCAGAATCTTCAAATCACCGAAACGCTTGTACAGATGATCCGCCTCAAAAATCTTGGAGCCGATGTAAGAGGCTTTCATATCCAGTTTCACATTGCCGTCGTTGAAACGCTGCTTCGCCACTTTCTCCAGTTCGTAGAAAGCTTCTTCCCGATAACGCGCTTTATGTCCGCGTGCCTGGGGCATACGGCGCATCCACTCCAGCTCTGTGCGGTACAAGTTATTGGCACGGGCTATTTCGGCATTGGTCGCCTCGATACGCTCCTGCCTCTTTTCCAAGTAATAGCTGTAATTTCCTTTATATGAATAGACCTGCTGATTGTCTATCTCGATAATTTCAGAGCAGACGCGGTCCAGGAAATAACGGTCGTGCGTCACCATGAGCAGACTGATGTTTCCCCGGCCGAGATACCCCTCCAGCCACTCCGTCATATCCAAATCAAGATGGTTGGTAGGCTCATCCAAAATCAGGAAATCGGGCTCGGTTATCAGCACATTCGCCAAAGCCACCCGTTTCAACTGACCTCCGGAAAGATGTTTGATCTGCTGGCTGAAGTCCCGGATTTTTAATTGAGAAAGGATTTGTTTCGCCTTCCGTTCATAATCCCATGCCTTTTCGTGCTCCATCCGTGCCAACAGCTCTTCCAGTCCCGGATTGCCTTCGGTTTCCATGCAGCTTTCATATTCTTTGATGAGTTCCACCGTGCTGTTTCCGTGATAGAAACAGGCTTCGAGCACGGTCAGGTCTTCGGGATAATGTGGGTCTTGCTCCAAATAGCCCACCCGCAGATCACGACGAAAGACGATGCTTCCTTCATCATATCCCTCCTTACCGGCTATTATATTAAGTAAGGTAGTCTTGCCTGTACCGTTCTTTGCTATCAGACCGATGCGTTGTCCTTCGGCCACTCCAAATGAAATCTTCCGGAACAATACCAAGTCACCGAATGACTTGGTAAGCCCGTCTACTTGCATATATGGGGTCATTATTTGTCTATTTATTTAAATCATCCAACACTGCCTCCGCCTCTCGCTTAATTTTCCTGAATTCGGATTTCAAGTCGCAGGGGAGTCCCTTTTTAGCTTTTCCCCACACCAGTGCGGCAGGGTCCAGCACCATATCCGAACACATAAACTGCAAGGCGGGATATTCTTTCTGTCCCTCAATGACAGTCACCCATTCCATACCTTCCATCTCATTCACCAGAATGGCTCCGAAGGCAATACCGAAATTCTCCCACGCCATACGCTGCTGGGTCTGGAAACGTCCGCTGTCCATTACTTGCTGTATACTGTCAATATCGCTCTCCGACGCAGTGAAATCCTTGGTGAGTTGCTTTTTAATCGTAGTAGAAGCCCACTCAAAGGCGGTGTTCACCTCCCCGATTTCCAAGACACGGATCGGAATGATCTCACGCGGGTGACTTACACCTTCTTTGCGGATCTGCAAAGACCGGATGATTTCTTCCGCCGGATGCTTGTCTCCTCCTTTGGACACGGTAAAAGAACATTCGAAAGAAAGATCCCCCTCTCCTGTCACCCAGATATGAGTGGTGTACCAGGCGCCTTCTTCCTGAAAAGTTTCCGCGCTGTAAGCACAATCCCACTTGCCCACTTTCACCAGGGTGGAAGAAGTATTTTCTTTCAATTCGTATGCGATGCACTGCGGACCATAGTCAGCCGCTTCATCCTTATAGGCCGATATGCGGAAATTACCTGTCCACCGGTCAGGATTATAGAATAAAAAACTCTCTTCTGTATCTTCAAACTCGTGCCAGCCCATCGGGTATTCCAATGAGAACCAGCCACCGGGAGAAATGTATTTCATAGTCTCTATCTTTTTAATTCATTACTAACGGAAACGATCGTCTTACTTTACCGGCAATATCTCAATCCAGTAATCATCAGGATCATTGATGAAATACAAGCCCATAGCGGTGTTCTCGAAGCAAACGCATCCCATTTCCTTATGGAATTTACGGACTTCGTCATAATCACCTTCCACACGCAGACACAGATGGCTTTCGTTCTCACCCAACTCGTATGGCTGGGTATGGTCACGCAACCAGGTCAGTTCCAACAAGAAATTGCTGTGGTCATCGGCCATATACACCAGCACGAAGGAACCGTCCGAAGCTTCCTTACGATGAGACTCATGCAAACCTAACGCTGTTTCATAAAACTTGATACTCTTGTCCAGATCAGTTACATTGATATTGAAATGATCAAATCTTCCTTTTACTTTCATATTGTGTTATTCTTTTGTTATTCAATCTCTATTTTTTGTCCGCGATGTGTCAATGACACAAAACGCACTCCATGCGCTTCGGCAAAGTCGCGGAAAGCATTTGCCTTGGCATACTCCGGTGTGAAATGCATGGGTACAAAGATATGAGTTTTTATCTTTGTTACAAACTGTCCGGCACCCCGCATGTATTCTTTTCCCAAACGGGGGTCAACGGGAAACATCGCCACATCCACTTCGGGCGTATAGGCGTAAAGATCATCCAGCTCATGCAGGAAATTCTTCTCGGCTCCCTTCCACTCCGCCTCGGTACTCTCGTCCATCCAATGCCAGTTATTCAAATCACCGGCATGAAAAATCTTTTTTCCACTTGCCTGAAGCAAAAACGATACTCCCACATCCGTGGAACCGAAAGCACGCACGCTCAATGTTTCATCCTTATATTCCTCTCCTTTTTTCAGCCAGACGGCATCTTCTTTCTGCGCCCTGCGATGACGCAAAATGTCTTTCGAGAAAATATAGATAATATCCGGCCGCTGTTCACGCCATTGCAATACCTCTTTATTAAAATGATCCGGATGAAAATGACTGGCCAGCACATACAGTTTTCCGGGTCTCCGCAATAATTCGCTGTGTACGGTTCCTTCCGGCATTCCCGCCTCTTGATTGCTGAAAGTCCCATCCATCAACCGGTTCAAATCCGCCTGCGCCTGTCCATCCTCCGAATCACGGTAATAATCCATGATTACAGTAAAGCCATCGCCTGACAAGGCGAATCCGCTATGATATATATAAGTAAGTTCCATATCCATACAACAAATTTATTTACCGATAGGTTGCACCTGCGCACGGGTCTTTTTATCAATCTCCAGAAACATATAATTCACTTTACCCGAATGTATCAGGGAGTCATTCTCCCGGTATTTCCTCGTAGCGTATTCCTTTGATTTCTCGTAGGTCAGTTTCGACATCTGGTTCTGGGATTTGCCCACCATGGTAGAATCCAGCTTCTCATCCGGAAAGAAATCATCCAGATTCACATCCCCTATCATCGTGGTTTCCAGAAAATTCATATTCTTATGTGATTTGTCCGTGTAATAACCCACAAACATATGTCCCGGAATACGCACCAGGATAGGATTGATATTGATGGCTTTCATCAGTGAGGCCAGCAACACGCTGCCATCCACACAGTTTATCTGCGAGGATTCCAGCGCATCGTCCAAGGTACGGACGCGCTGTGTATAAACCACATTGGACGAAAGACTGGTATTGGTGGTGGAGCTGTACTTAAAGTTCCGCTTTTGCAACACATTCCACAATGCATAGACCTGTTTGTCCACATTCTCCGACTGGTGTGCATTACCTTGATACCCAAGAAAACGATTGACGATACGTGTATCCAAGGCTTCACGCAATAATTTGTCAATCTGAGGATGCTCCTCGTTGACGTAGGCCGCAAAAAACTCTCCCGTATCGTGAAACTTCATTTTATCGTCCACATATCCTAAAGGGCACTCATTGATACTGCGCATCGAGATGGTTTTCAAACGCTGTGGAAGTTCTTTCTTATTCAATTCCGCCTTGACGGAGATGCTAACGGGCACTGCCTGATTATTATCACGCAAAGCCTGATAGTTCCATATAATATCCGGGAAAACCAGATATTCTTTCCCCGCCTTGGGTAAAATAAACTCAGATACAGACTGAGAGAAAAAAGGAGTCTCGGCCACTTCTATACGCAATTTGCTATTGGCATAACTGTTCTTCAGCCGGATGGCGATACACGACTTGGGATTTCCGATATAATCGGAATCGGCAGGTACGATTAAACTGGCATCTGTGGTTGCGGTAGAAAGAATGGTTGCAGGGAAAATATTACCACCCAGCTGGTCGGTAATCTCGAACCCGGATTTAAAAGGCTCATACCGATAAATAAAGACTGAAAATGCCATTACCAGTATAGCAGATAATATTAATGTGGACCATTGCCACTTGTTCAGTTGTTTCATATTCCACTTTTCTATGCTATCTGTTAATCAGTTGTTTTTATGATTCCCCATCCACCATCATTCACTACAGACTACACTGATTGACACAGGTTCCATATCAAGCAATTGCTTTTCAATAGAAATAATCTGCATCAATCCGTGCAATCGGTGGCGAAAAGCTCGTTATCTCACTGCGATACTCTCTATCTCCACAAGCGCTCCTTTCGGCAAAGCCTTAACAGCTACAGCAGAACGGGCAGGGAAATCTCCTTCGAAATACTTGGCATAAACAGCGTTCATTTCAGCAAACAAAGACATATCTGCCAAAAATACGGTTGTTTTTACGATATTAGCGGTAGTCAGACCGGCTTCTGCCAATACATTCTTGATATTCTCAAAAACCTGGGTAGTCTGTTCAGTCACTCCTCCCGGAACAAATTCACCGGTAGCAGGATCAACGGGAATCTGACCTGACAGGAATACCATACCATTCACTTCAACAGCTTGACTGTAAGGACCTATAGCAGCAGGAGCCTTTTCTGTAAAAATCACTTTTTTCATCTTTTCTCTATTTATAATTAAGTAAAAATCAAATTTGACGGGCTAAATTAGTATTTTTTTCGCTATTTCATGCAGACTCTGCTGAACAATCTGACCTATTTTTACGTTCATTTAACATCAGGGTTTTCACAGACAGAAAGGATGTTTCCCCACGTCGTTTTTTTTATTAATTTCATTAAATTCGGCAAAAAATCTTCTGTAATATGCATGAGATTAAAAAAAAATATCTACTTTTGTCCTCGGTAAATACGTCAGTTCCCTATCCGGGAAAGTCTGTTTACTTCCTGATAACAATCAAAACAACATCAATCCCATAATCGTAATTATGAGTGCATTTCCCCCTTCTAACACATTTTTGTGTAGATTGCGCTCCTTAATTATACCATTAAAAGATTATAAAGAAATATATTACTAATAACTATACTCTATGTATAACATTATTCAATTAAACGACAAAGACTTGTCGGAATTACAATCGATTGCCAAAGAGTTGGGTATCAAGAAAACAGACTCTCTAAAAAAAGAAGATCTGGTTTATAAAATTCTGGACGAGCAAGCCATAGTCGGAGCAACCCAAAAAGTAGCGGCAGAAAAAGCCAATGAAAGTCAACCCCGTAAAAGATCACGTATCAACGTTAAAAAAGACGGTGACAAGGTCTATACTGCAACCAAGGACAAGGCACAGAAACTGGAAGCCAATACCCCGCAGCCTGCCGCCGCAGCTGCCGAAACAGTAAAAGAGACTGCTCCTGTAGCGGTAACACCACAAACAGAAGCCGTGGCCGAAACAAGCGCGGAAGAAAAAACACCTAAAAAAAGAGGACGCAAACCGGGTAGTAAGAAAGTAACAGCCAAGACAGAAGAACAACCTGCAACGAAAACGAAAGAAACTGCAAAAGAGGAAGTGAAAGCTGAAGCACCGGCGAAACCGACACCCAAAAAAGCAAAAAAAGAAGAAACACCGGCTATTCCCGAAGAAAAAGAAGTGATTCTTCCCGAACTGGAATTCGGCAGTGAAACCGATGATTTTATTCCCATCGAGGATCTTCCTTCAGAAAAAATAGAACTTCCTACTGAGTTGTTCGGCAAATTTGAGGCTACCAAAGTAGAAACACCGGCTCCGGTACAGACACCTGCCCCCAAATTCCAACCACGCCAGCAGCGCGATCAAAATCAGAAGTACAACAATCCGCGCAACAATAATTACAACAATCCTCGTCAGGCAAACAATAATAACAATACGACGGCTGAGGGAGAAGCGTCTGCCAGCATTCCTCAACAACCGGAACGCAAACAGGTGGAAAAGCCTTACGAATTTGAAGGTATCCTGACCGGTACCGGGGTATTGGAAATCATGCCCGACGGATACGGTTTCCTCCGTTCATCCGATTACAACTATCTTTCCTCACCCGATGATATTTACGTTTCACAATCGCAAATAAAACTGTTCGGTTTGAAGACCGGTGATGTAGTGGAAGGCTCTATCCGTCCGCCCAAAGAAGGAGAAAAATATTTCCCGTTGGTAAAGGTGGAAAAGATAAACGGTCTGGATCCCGGATTGGTACGTGACCGCGTTCCGTTTGATCACCTGACCCCGCTGTTCCCCGATGAAAAGTTCAAACTTTGCAAAGGGGGATATAGTGATAACCTTTCAGCCCGTGTGGTAGATATGTTCTCACCTATCGGTAAAGGACAGCGTGCTTTGATTGTGGCGCAGCCCAAAACCGGTAAGACGATCCTGATGAAAGACATCGCTAACGCAATCGCAGCCAACCATCCGGAAACGTACATGATCATGCTGCTTATTGACGAACGTCCCGAAGAAGTGACAGATATGGCGCGCAGCGTAAATGCCGAAGTGATCGCTTCTACATTTGACGAACCGGCAGAACGTCACGTAAAGATTGCAGGTATCGTACTGGAAAAAGCAAAACGCATGGTAGAATGCGGTCACGATGTGGTAATCTTCCTCGACTCTATCACCCGACTGGCACGTGCATACAATACGGTTTCTCCTGCTTCCGGCAAGGTATTATCCGGTGGTGTGGATGCAAATGCCCTGCATAAGCCCAAACGTTTCTTCGGTGCTGCCCGTAACATTGAAAACGGTGGCTCGCTGACCATTATCGCAACCGCACTGATTGACACCGGTTCCAAGATGGATGAAGTAATCTTCGAAGAATTCAAGGGTACAGGTAACATGGAACTCCAGCTGGACCGCAACTTGAGCAACAAACGTATCTTCCCGGCAGTAAACATCGTGGCATCAAGCACCCGCCGCGACGACTTGCTGCTCGACAAGACTACTTTGGACCGTATGTGGATTCTTCGCAAGTATCTGGCAGATATGAATCCTATCGAAGCCATGGATTTCGTAAAGAGTCGTTTGGAAAATACCAAAGACAACGAAGAATTCCTGATGAGCATGAACTCATAAAAAATAAATCTCTTTTATTAAATGACGCAGGCTATACCTTTTCATTAAGGTATGGCCTGTTTTTTATTATACTTCAATCAATATATCAATGCATCAATTTGCTAATATGCCCATGACCACGCAGAGTAGAATGCAGCAAATTGACACATTGGCAAATTATCCAATGGGTACAAAACCTGATTCCTTCCGTCTGATTAAAAAGACCTTTAAATCCGGAGAACCCATGAAAACAAAAATAATCTGCTTTATCGCATTTGTCAGTTATACCTTTTATTTAACCGCAGGAGATATTTATGTTTCTCCCTACGGTAACGACAATGCTGCCGGTACACGCCAATCTCCCCTCCAGACTCTGGAACAAGCCATCAAGCAAGCGCGCGAATGGAGAAGATTGCAATCACCCGAAACAACCGGAGGCATAAATATCCTATTGGAGGAAGGAATATACCCACAATATAAAAGCCTGTTCATCCGCCCCGAAGATAGCGGGACAACAGACTCTCCCACCCGTATCACCGCTGTTCCCAATGCCCGTGTAGTCTTAAGTGGCGGAGTTCCTGTGACAGATTGGGAACAAGGATGCAAAGATACCAGAATACCAGAAACACTTAGAAATAAAATATGGGTAGCGGAAGCGCCCCGTATGGGAAACAGGATATTGGAAACCCGGCAAATGTGGGTCAACGGAACAAAAGCACAGCGGGCCGCACAGTTTCCCGACGGAGTAATGGAACGCATGATTGATTTTAACCCTGAGGAAGAGACGATCACCATTCCCACTCCACAAACAGCAGGGTTGAATGCCGCTTCACAAGTAGAGATGATCGTTCACCAACGTTGGGCCATCGCCATACTGAGAGTGAAGGAAATGATTACTGAAGGGGCAAATACAATCGTCCGTTTTCATGATCCCGAAAGCCGGTTGGAGTTTGCCCATCCCTGGCCTCAACCTGTCATTGACGGAGAAAAAGGAAACTCCACCTTTTGTCTGGTCAATGCTCTGGAACTATTGGACCAGCCCGGAGAATGGTATCAGGATTACCCTTCCGGACGCATCTATTATTACCCGCGTCCTCACGAAGACATGACGAAGGCGCAAGTCATTATTCCGGCTTTAGAGACTTTACTGACTATAAGCGGAACATTAGAACGCCCGGTAAGGAATATATATTTTCAAAATATATCTTTCGAACATACTTCATGGATGCGCCCCTCTTATCAAGGACACGTTACATTGCAAGGAGGCTTCCATCTGCTGGATGCTTACAGACTACCCATACCGGGGCTACCCGAAAAAGCGGAACTGGAAAACCAGGCATGGATAGGCAGACCCGAAGCTGCAATACAGATAAAATGCGGCAATAACATAAACTTCAACCACTGCACATTCCAGCATTTAGCAGCCACCGGAGTAGATTATGAACGCGCCGTATCGACTTCCATTGTCGAGAATTGCCATTTCACCGATATTGGTGGCACAGCCTTACTGGTGGGCACCTTTCCCGATGAAGGATTTGAAACCCATGTGCCTTATACACCTTTTCATGAACAGGAATTATGTACGGGAATCACCATACGGAACAACCTGATTGAGGAAGTGACCAATGAAGATTGGGGAGGTGTAGGCATCGGAGCCGGATATGTAAAGAATATCCATATCGTACATAATGAAGTCTGCCACGTCAATTATTCAGGTATCTGTGTGGGCTGGGGATGGACCCTGCAGGAAAGCGGAATGAGCGGCAATCGGATTGAAGCCAATTACGTCCACCACTTTGCCCGGAGGCTGTATGATGCAGGAGGACTTTATACCCTCTCCAACCAACCCGGCTCCGTGATGCGCAATAACCGGATTGAACATTTAATTGACGCGCCCTACGCTACCAACGACCGTGCGTTTTACATCTACTTTGATGAAGCGACGGATGGCTATACCGTAGAAAACAACTGGTGTCCGTCCGAACGTTTCGACTCCAACCGTCCGGGACCTCATAATGTGTGGAAGAAGAATGGTCCGCAAGTAGATGAAAGTATAAAGCAAAAGGCAGGCAGGGTCGCTGTAGATGGGGTATCACAACCAAGAATCATTATAAAAACAAAATAACAAAAAGAGAATGAAACCAACCAATTACCACTTATTCGATTTTCTGGACTTTGATCCCGATCTGTCAAGAGACGAATCATTATGGAAAGCATACAAGCCCACCTCTGTCTATGAAAAAGACGGGGATATCTGTATAAACGTCCCCTTTCAAAAGCAAGTACTCTCTAACGATATGGCGCCCGATACGACATCGCCCCGTGAAGAGTATACGCTGGTCATCCGTCAGTACACCTCAGGTATCACCCGGCTCTTTATCGGATTCGGTGAAGAAAGCATGACGGATCAGTCGGAAATGCTCCAATTCAGTGACCGGGTAAAGAAACTCCCTTTGCAAGTGACACAAACAGAAGGGGAATGGTTGATCACTACCCAAGACGGAATCCAACGGGCACTTATCCATGTAAAGCCCCCGGTACTGGACCGTTGGAGCGAACTGCTGCCCGATCCTCAAGAGACCTTGGATCTTCGCCTTTACCCCGACGGCAAACGTGAAATCCGACTGGCTGCCTACGACCACTTCTCCCCTCCCCGTTACGATGCGTTGCCACTGGCTTTCTGCAAACGAAACGGAGTGAAGGAACGTGCCACCCTTTCCTTTGAATCAAAACCCGATGAATGTTTTGCCGGAACAGGGGAACGCTTTGCCAAAATGGACTTAAGCGGACAAACGTTCTTCTTAAAGAACCAGGACGGACAAGGTGTGAACAACCGCCGTACCTATAAGAATATTCCTTTCTACCTCTCCAGCCGGATGTATGGAACATTCTATCACACCTGTGCCCACAGCAAACTGTCACTGGCCGGGCAATCCACCCGCTCGGTACAGTTCCTGAGCGACCAGGCCATGCTGGATGTTTTCGTCATAGCAGGCGACACGATGGAAGAAATCCTCCGGGGTTATCGGGATCTGACCGGATATCCTTCCATGCCCCCCCTCTGGAGTTTCGGCATCTGGATGAGCCGCATGACCTACTTCAGCGCTGATGAAGTAAATGAGATATGCGACCGGATGCGTGCCGAACATTACCCCTGTGATGTCATCCATCTGGATACCGGCTGGTTCAAGACCGACTGGCTGTGCGAATGGAAATTCAACGAAGAACGCTTTCCCGATCCCAAAGGGTTCATCCAAGGACTGAAGAAAAAAGGATATCGCGTGTCCTTATGGCAACTCCCCTACGTGGCGGAGAACGCCGAACAGATAGACGAAGCACGCAAAAACGATTATATAGCTCCGCTGACAAAGAAACAAGATTCGGAAGGTTCCAATTTCTCCGCTTTGGACTATGCCGGAACCATTGACTTCACTTACCCCAAAGCAACCGAATGGTATAAAGGACTGCTGAAGAATCTGCTGGATATGGGCGTGACCTGCATCAAAACCGATTTTGGAGAAAACATCCACATGGATGCCCTCTATAAAGGCATGAAACCTGAATTGCTGAACAACCTGTATGCATTGCTTTATCAGAAAGCCGCTTATGAAATCACAAAAGACGTAACCGGTGACGGCATCGTATGGGCACGCTCGGCATGGGCGGGATGCCAACGCTATCCGCTGCATTGGGGAGGCGACTCATGCAGTTCATGGGATGGAATGGCAGGCTCGCTGAAAGGCGGCTTGCATTTCGGGCTTTCCGGTTTCGCCTTCTGGAGTCATGATGTCCCCGGATTCCACACATTGCCCAACTTCATGAACTCTATAGTGGACGATGATGTATATATGCGCTGGACACAATTCGGTGTATTCTCCTCCCACATCCGTTATCACGGAACAAACAAACGCGAGCCGTGGCATTATCCCGCTATCGCACCTATGATAAAAAAGTGGTGGAAGTTGCGCTATACGCTTATACCTTATATCGTAGAACAAAGCCGTAAGGCCATCGCAAGCGGAGCACCTCTCTTGCAAGCTCTGATTTTTCATCATCCCGAAGACAAATTGTGCTGGCACATCGACGATGAATACTATTTCGGCAACGACTTCCTGGTAGCCCCGGTCATGAACAGCGAGAACCGCCGGGATGTCTATCTGCCCGAAGGGAAATGGGTGAATTTCTTCACAGGCGAACGCTTGGAAGGGGGACGCTGGCTGAAGAATCTGGATGTCCCTCTGGACGAAATGCCCGTATATGTACGTCAAGGAGCGACCATCCCCGTTTATCCGGATGAAGTGGAATGCACGGACGATATGGATTTAAGCAAAAGCATCGGTCTGCACATAGACCCTCATTTTAAAGGAATATTTAAGAACTGACGAATATGGAAACTTGGAAAACGAATTTAGACGAGACAAAGAAACGATATATAGATTGGTGGAACCATAAAGGAATCATACTGAACATGTGGGAGCACTTTCAGGAAGGTGTGAAACCTCATGCGGATATCCCTGCACCCTCCCCGGCAAAAGACCTGAATCAGAAATGGTTCGATCCGCAATGGCGTGCAGAATACCTGGACTGGTACGTGGCACACAGCAGTCTGAAAGCAGATATCCTGCCGGTAGCCAATACCCAGTTAGGTCCCGGTTCATTGGCAGCCATCTTGGGCGGCGTGTTCGAAGGAGGGGAAGATACCATTTGGATTCATCCCGATCCCGATTTCAACGATGAGATTGTTTTCAATCCCGAGCATCCCAACTGGATATTGCATAAAGAATTGCTGAAGGCATGCAAGGCGAAAGCAAACGGTCACTATTACGTAGGAATGCCCGACTTGATGGAAGGTCTGGACGTACTGGCCGCCTTGAAAGGTACAGACAAAGTTTTGCTGGATACCGTGATGCAGCCCGAAGTGCTGGAACAGCAAATGCAACAAATCAATGATATCTATTTCAAAGTCTTTGATGAACTTTACGACATCATCCGTGAAGGAGACGAAATGGCCTTCTGCTATTTCTCTTCATGGGCTCCCGGTAAAATGAGCAAATTACAAAGCGATATTTCTACCATGATCAGCGAAGATGATTATCGTCGTTTTGTACAACCCTTTATCCGCGAACAATGCCAAAAGATAGACTATACCTTGTATCATCTGGACGGCGTAGGCGCCATGCATCACCTGCCCGCCCTTCTTGAAATTGAGGAACTGAATGCCATTCAATGGACTCCGGGCGTAGGTGAGCCACAAGGAGGATCACCTAAATGGTATGACCTTTACAAGAAAATCCTTACCGGTGGAAAGAGTATCATGGCATGTTGGGTAACTTTGGATGAACTGAAACCTTTGTTGGACAACATCGGAGCGGATGGTGTGCACCTGGAAATGGATTTTCATAATGAACAAGAAGTGGAACAAGCCATGCGCATTGTCGAAGAATACTCCTCTTCATCACCTGCCGCATCCAAAGAAAGCCTTTCGAAAGAGGAAGCCGCTGCAACGAAACAAGAAACAATTATAATCAAAAGTCCCGAAGCCGCCGAAGATGAAGCTCTAAAACCTTTGTTCAACGCCATTGTGGACGGAAAGCTGGAACCGGCCGTAGAAGTAACCAAAAAGGCCATAGCCGAAGGCATACAACCCCAAGAAATTATCAACAACTACATGATAAAGGCTATGGGCGAAGTGGGACAACGCTTCCAGGACGGAAAAGCGTTCGTGCCCCAACTGCTGATGGCAGGACGCGCCATGAAGGGAGCTTTGGAACTTCTGAAACCTTTACTGCAAGGGAGTGCCTCGACCACCATAGGCAAGGTGGTCATTGGAACCGTGAAAGGCGACTTGCATGATATCGGCAAGAACCTGGTGGCTTCCATGCTGGAAGGTTGCGGCTTTGAAGTAATCAACATAGGCATAGATGTATCTTGCGACAAATTTGTGGAAGAGGTCAAGAAAAACAAGGCAGACATCCTGTGCATGAGCGCCTTGCTGACAACAACCATGACTTATATGCAGGAGGTGATCAACGCTTTGGAAGCAGCCGGTATCCGTCATCAGGTAAAAGTGATGATAGGCGGCGCTCCGGTAAGCCAGGGATTTGCCGATGAAATAGGTGCGGACGGGTATAGCGACAATGCAAATACGGCCGTAGCGGTAGCCAAGGAACTGATGGGGCTTCATAAATAAACGGAATATTCATCTTAATCTGATACATGAATTATGCACGCTAATTATTTAGATACGTTAGATTGGGGCATTCTTATTGCCTACTTTCTGATTCTTATAGGCATCGGTATATGGGCCAGTCTGAAACGCAAAAAAGGCAGCAGCCTTTTTCTTGCCGAGCGTTCCCTGAAGTGGCATCACATCGGTTTCTCCATGTGGGGAACCAATGTGGGCCCTTCCATGCTGATAGCCTCTGCCAGTGCCGGGTTCACCACCGGTATCGTTTCGGGCAATTATGCCTGGTATGCGTTTGTTTTCATCTGCTTGCTGGCTTTTGTCTTTGCCCCCCGTTATTTGGGAGCGCGTATCACCACCTTGCCGGAGTTCATGGGGCGGCGTTTCGGACAGTCCACCCGCAACATTCTTGCCTGGTACACCATTGTGACGATCCTTATCTCGTGGCTTGCCCTAACCTTATTCGCCGGAGGTATCCTTATCCGTCAGGTTTTCGATATTCCCATGTGGCAATCGGCATTGATCCTGCTCGTTATCTCCGCATTCTTCACCATGGCCGGAGGGCTGAAAGCGGTAGCCTATACCAATGTATTCCAGATGCTTCTGCTTATTTTCGTATCGGCCACGCTTACTATAGCAGGGCTTTACAAGGTGGGTGGAGTCAGCGCATTGGCCGAAGCGGTTCCGGCCGATTACTGGAACCTGTTCCGCCCGAATGACGATCCCGCCTTCCCGTGGCTGCCCATTATTCTGGGTTATCCCATCATGGGAGTCTGGTTCTGGTGCACAGACCAATCCATGGTACAGCCTGTATTGGCTGCCAAGAATCTGAAAGAAGGCCAAATGGGTGCCAACTTCACCGGCTGGTTGAAGATACTGGATGTTCCTCTCTATATCCTTCCGGGTATCATCTGTCTGGCACTCTACCCGGGCTTGAAGAACCCCGATGAGGCCTACATGACTATGGTCACTAACTTATTTCCTGTAGGCATGGTGGGATTAGTACTGGCCGTATTGACCGCCGCACTGATCAGCACTGTCGGCTCTGCCCTGAATGCGCTGAGTACCGTCTTCACGATGGATATTTATGTCAAGAAATTCAGGCCACTTGCCAGCCAGAAAGAGATCATCCGTACGGGACACGTGGTTACAGTGGCGGGAGCACTGATTTCGGTGATCATCACCATTGCCATAGACAGTATCAAAGGATTGAATCTGTTCAATGTATTCCAATCGGTACTGGGATTTATCGCACCGCCTATGGCGGCTGTTTTCCTGTTCGGCATCTTCTGGAAACGAACTACCACGATGGCTGCCAACATGGCATTGACGCTTGGCACGGCGTTCAGCATGGGAGTGGGCATTCTCTATTTATGGGTATTCCCTGCGGAAGAATATACGACATGGCCTCACTTCATGATGCTGTCTTTCTACCTGTTCGTTATCATCAGCGCAGGCATGATCTTGGTATCCTTATTGGATAAACATCGACAAGAATGTACATTAAATATGAAGAAAGTCATGGAGAAGCCGGCTAAATCCGTTATCCTTGCATGGGCGTTACTGGCTATTGTCATGGTCGGGCTTTATCTATTCTTCAATGGGCATTAAAAGAAGGTGCAGAAGGCTGAAAAGATTGTATTTTTATATGCCTGCGTTTGGTATCCCACTCGGGTGGTGAGGCAGTCCCACCCCGGTGAGATTGCAGCTTCACCCCGGTGGAACTGGAGTCTCACCGGGGTGGAATATCAGATGAAAGTGGTTGTTATAACAGATGGAAACGGCTGTTATACCCTGTCTGATAGAACAGGAGATTCATTAAGGTTGCAACAAATTGCAAAATCAATGAGATTAATAACAACATCTAGCCATTTGGGAACTCTGATTTTTGTAGTCATCCTATTATCCTCGCCGCTTCCGCCTGTAACATTTATCGTACGTACAGAGACCGCAAGTATATTCCAGTTTACGGACACCATCCCCCAGGCCTATTACTCCACTGACCGATTTTATAGGAAGCATCAAACTGGAATCTGTCAACCGGATGCCGCAAGGTTCCGCTGAAGGAAATAAAGGGAATAATTTCTTTTGCTCCGACACATGCCAGCCGCAATATCCGGGACTGAAACGGTTGGTATGCCTCCACCCTCTGTCGCGGATGTATTCATCCAACGCAATTTCCATACAATCCGCAGTCTTCTCGGCTATGACACTTCCTATGGCATCCGCTATATAAACCTTTACCATATCCCCCTCTTGCTGCAACGTATGCTGGAACCTTTCAAAACCGGTTCCGGCAGTCGCGGCAAAGAAAGCGAAGGATTCCGAACCACGCAGCTGCCGGGTGATTATTTTACCTATACTGAAACACGTATCGCCGACAGAAAGCGAGTCTTTCGATTCATCCAACTCTCCACCGGATATGAAAAAACAAAAACGGGGAGAAGTAACTGCCTCCACCCGTTCCAGTACCCCACGGACTTCTTTTTCCACCGCTTCGTCGGGCACAGCATCTGCATATCCCATCGCCTCATAGATTTCGGACAATGGGACAGGCAGGTCAGCAAAAGACAGTTCTTTTTCAAGCATTATTAAATTCATTTAATGCGGCAAAGAATGCATCAATATTTTCAGCCGGCGTATGAGGCGGTGTGTCACATCCGCTGGAAAGCACGAAGTTGGGATAGGACTTGGTAGCCTCCAACAGGTCGAGTGTGGCTTTCTTCATCACCTCCGGAGTAGCCGCCTTGAACAAACTCACCGGATCAAGATTTCCCATTGCAAGAGCATCCGCAGGTACTTCTTTCAGCGCTTCGACCATATCTATTTTATTTCCAAAATGATAAGCGGCAGCTCCTGTAGCTACCATTGCCTTGGTACAATGACCGGTATTTCCACAATTATGCAGAATAACTGTGAAGTGATCGTCCTGCACTTTCTCTACTATCTCCTTAATGAAAACAGACGAGTATTGCGTGCAGTCCTCATCAGACAAGAGTCCGGCAGCCGGTTCGGCCATCACTACCCCATTCACTCCTGTGGCCTTCAATGCCATGCAGTAACGGAGAATGAAATCCGAACATTTCTTCAACAACGAATTGGCCGCTTCCGGATTGATATAAATAAGCATCATGATTTCAGACATGTCATACAAACGTCCTGCCAATGAGTAAGGGCCGATACAGCCGGCAAAGACGGGCCGGTCTGTAATAGCCTTGGCCGCCAGCATATTCGCTTTCAAATACTGGGGAACTCTTCCTTTATTCAAGGCAGGAATTTCCAGTTTGTCAATAGCTTCCTCATCATTGAGAAGACGCCCCACCACACTGGGAACCTCATTTTCGGGGAAGACAATCTCCGCTCCGAAAGCCTCGGCTTCTACCGTCAAATCCATAATCACGGTTGCGGCGGCTGTGGGATATTTCTCACTCAATGCCTTGATGGCGTTGTAATGCACTTGTCCGTCAGTAACCGCATCGCGCACCGTTTTCCCTATCATCTCTATGCCCGGATGGGTCATGATGGGCATAGCCACCACCTCTTTCTTTTGGATAATTTCGTTTATCCACTCTTTCATATTCAGTTTACTCATGGTCTTTTTATTCTTTATTTATTCTGTTATTGCAAAAGTAAGTCTTTTCTTTGATAATCTGCTGTTCCCATTGCTCTTTCTCATTCAAAAAAACGGTATAAATCCCGTTACAATACTACAGGGATTTACACCGTTTTTCATCTTATAGACTTATGGTAATTTATGCAAAAGATGACGATAGTATGTTTCAACATCTTTCCAATGGTAAAAAGGAGCAATATCCGTTTCTATAGGGATGGTAACTTCTTTCTCGCAATGCATAAACTTCACCAGTATATCGTCAGAAGCTTTTTTTCTGAAGAAAACCAACTGGACGTTTGCCGCCATCGGAGTGACCTTGAAATTACACCATGCCTGATAGAATTTATCGGGATCCGTTTCGGCTTTCCACATATCACCCAATTGGAGCAACGCTACCAGAGGAATGATATTTCCATCGTGCCCAAAGCGTAATGTCGCCGTATGGGTCCCGGATCTGATCGCCTCATCGGCCGAATCCAATATATTTTCAAGCAATGACCGGGCACTGGCCGTCATTATTCCACCATTGGCAGGCGCAGGTCCGTCACATACATAATTATGATAATTGCAAACTTGCCAAAGATCAAATAATTCATCTTTCTGAAACAGATCATAAAAGCTCACATCTATTTCCACATTCTGCATATCCGAAGCAATCCAATAAAGTCCCCACATCAATTCGCCGGGATTCACATTCTTACGGATATAGTCAGGACTATTAAATAAGGAAGTAACCAGACGATCGGGACGGGTATGACTTTCTTTGAACTTTCTATATTCCTCATACCAAGGTCCCTGATGAGAAACAAACTTCACGGCTTCCGGCGTATGATAATTCATATATTTCATATACCTGGCACAAGCTTCGCGCCGGATCTGCAATGCCGGATTGAGTTCTTTCAACCGTTCACAAAAGGCATCCATACTCAATACACATCGCAACACCACGGTAGAGCGTGCAGACAGAGCAGGAGATCCCTTGAATACCTCGGGATAGTTCTGAAACATTCTTTCGGCTATCCCCCGGTGTTGCCTCACACCCAAAGGGGTCAAATCTCCCCCATGTCCCTCGGCATCTTCCCACACCAACGCCATTCTTTTGCGGACATCTTCTCCCAAAGCGGTCAAAGCTCCGGCTTGATGCGCTTTCTCGAAAATATCAACCACTGTCTTATAATCCTGTTCCGATTGAATCCATCTGGAACCGTGTCGTGCATAATGACTGATATAGAACGGTTTATACCCTTTAGGTGGAGGAGTCGCGATAGCTTCCTTTACAGGATAAGCATAGTACACTCCTCCCGTCCGGGCTATATCTTCCAATATAGCCTCACGGGTGGACTGGGCAAAACCATTCAGGTGAATGCCACACAGACAGAGGAACAGGACACTATATTTAAAAAGCACCAGTGTTTTCATATTCATTAATTATATCCCTCATTCTGACCAAATTCATCCGGGTTCAAGATGGAGTCCAGGAACATCTGAGGAATAGGACGCCATGCGTGATGCGGTTGGATCAAAGGAATATCCGGATTATGAGCTTTCACATATTCTACCAATTTTCCGGTTCTTTTCAAATCAAACCAGCGCATGAATTCGCCGCAATACTCACGTGCTCTTTCTTCCAAAATAAAGTCGATCGTCATCTTGTCCACTCCTACCTCCATTTCAGCTTCCTTGCCCGGTACAGCCGCACGTCTGCGTATGTCATTGATACGTGCTTTAGCTATCTCCTTATTTCCTCCGGACTTCATGATCTCACATTCGGCAACAATGAAATACATTTCGGGCAAACGCATGGTAATCACATCATTTGCACCTACCTGCGAATTGGTAGGCAATCCTTTGTTTTCAAAATTCGCATCTTCGTACTTCAGCAAGGTCGGGAAGTGAATGTTAAAGTTGGCACTCTTGCTGACACTTCCATCGGCTGCATAGGTATCATCGATATCGACGACAGCGTATGGCAAGTTACGTTTGTCGGCAATCTTCTTCTTGGTGAAAAGCAGCGCTGTTTCTCCCGGCTGAATAACCTGACCAATCATAGATGACGGTTTTTCAAAATAGTCCAACTGATCCTTAGTCCAGGCATAAGCTTTGGGTGTATTCAGTTTATACTCTTCACGGAACCAGGCATTGTAACGGGCATCTATATTCTCATTATACAATTCCAACAAATAACGGGTAGGCATCATCGCCATACTGCCCGACTTGGCATTCTTATCATTTCCATATTCATAATCCTGCACCATACCTGCTCTTGCCGAATAACTGGCATGGAAATACATATGCATACGGTTCGGATTTTTAGCCTGCATATTCAATGAGGACTCGGTAGAGTGGGTCACAACGAACATAGCCTCTTTATTCGTTTTATTATTATCCGGATCAAAGACTTCGTCAGGCGTATCATACAAAGATACTTTCAACGCATTCTGATTATCAATCACATATTGAGCCGCATCCTCAGCGATTTTATAATATTTGTCTTTGTCTGCCTGACTGTCACAATAGGAAACCCGTGTCAGTGCGATGCGCGCTAATAAACCATAAGCCGCTTTTGAGGTCGCACGACCTACATCTTTAACAGGATAAGGATCAACGGGCAGATTATCCACCGCATTCTGTGCATCGGCCAGCATTAAATCATACAAATCTTCATAGCTGCTGCGATAACAGTTCATTGAAAGACTTTCGGCAGAAGTTTCTTTGGTTCTAAGATCCACGTTACCGTAAATTTCAACCAAATGCCAATAAGCGTAAGCACGCATGAAACTTAATTCACCAAAACGGATATCTCTCAGTTTCTTGTCTTTGAATTCCACTTGGTCAATCCGTTCCAAACCGGCATTACAGTCGTTTATAATTTCATACAGACGATTCCACGTGTTCTTAATCTGACCAACCGAAGCCGTCAATTCTTCATATTTAGACATCTGACGACCATAACCGCAATTGGCAATATTGATCCAAAGATCGCCACCACCGTTCAGCAATAACACAAAATCTTCACGTCCATAAAACTGACCGCCCCAAAAAGCATAAGCCGAATTGACAAGGGCCTCAAAACCCGCCTGTTCTTTGTACACGTTATCCGGGGTACTTCCGGCAGGATTGTATTCCTCCAAATCACATGATTGCATGCCCAATAGCAGAGCAGCACATGCTACAAACATATATTTTTTACCGTATTTCATAATAGTTATTTCTTTTTTATCTGTTAGAAATCAAGATTCAAACCAAATATAAACTGACGCTGCAACGGAGCTTTTGCTGACCCTCCGCGTTCTGCATCGTAATCCTGAATCAGATGATTCTTGGCAAAAGAGAAGAGATTATTGGCGGTGACATATGCACGAAGTTTGGACACGCCCAATTTTGAAGTCAACGATTTGGGGAACGTGTAACCCAGTGATACAGTCTTGATCTTCCAATACGAACCATCAATGTAATTCAAAGTCTGATAACCCAGATAGTTATAGAAATTGGTCTGAGCAGGTCGCGGAAAATCATTGGACGGATTCTCCGGCGTCCAATAGTTCAAGTAAGCAGGGAAGTTACCTTTTCCCTGAGGATCATAAGAACCGGTCAGCTCATAATCAATCATCTGCCCCCAACGAGCGATAATATATACGTTCAAATCAAAGTTCTTATAACTAAAGTTGTTGTTGAATCCACCTGTCCATTTCGGTGACTGGCTACCCAGGTAAGTTTCATCCTTATCATCAATAATATAGTCACCATTCAAGTCTCTCAGTTTGATATCACCCGGTTTGAAGGGTTGTGTCTTCTTTGAATCTTTAAAATATTTAGCTGCTTCTTCAGCCTCATTTTCCTGCCAGATTCCCTCATTAATAAAATGATAGAATGATTTCAAAGGACGTCCAATCAACAAACTAGTCGTAATATGCGAATCTGATCCAATGATGTCTTTGCCATCAATCAGATCGGTAATCTCTTCATGATTGGCAGCAAAGGTAAGAGTGGAGTTCCATTTAAAGTTTTTGTTATCCACATTGACGGTATTTACCGATATTTCTATACCACGGTTCATGGTTGCACCGATATTTTGATACATCTTGAACGGAGTTGCGTTACTACCACCCATAGAAGTAGGCAAAGTACGGGGCAACAGGATATCAGTAGTCTTTGTCTGGTATAAATCGACAACAGCCGAAATACGGTTATTGAACAAACCGATATCAAAACCCAGATCCCAGGTATTGGACATCTCCCAGCCTACATTCTCATTACCCACATATTCATTGTATATATAATAGGTATAGCCATTATCCTGGAAAGCAGAGTTTGTTTTCGGAGTCAAGCCCGACTGAGTTCCGTAAGCCATGATACCCGAGTTACCTGTCTTACCCCAACTTAAGCGCAACTTCAAGTTGCTAAGGGCTTCCACATTCTTCAAGAATGCTTCATCACTAATGCGCCATGCAGCAGCTACTGAAGGGAAACTTGCCCATTTATTGCCTTTAGACAAACGTGAGTCACCATCCCAACGATTGGAAACCGTCAACATATAGCGGCCTTTATAACTATAGTTGAAGCGCAAAGCATACGAGAAAGTCTGATGCTGTATATAATCCGATCCGATTACATAAGAGCTTTTATCATTGGCTCCCAGATTATGCCATAAATAAGAATCAACCAACTGGCCTTCACCTTGTGCATTCACCGATGTATATTTGGATTGTGTCCACGAAGTCAATGCAGTGGCACCAAAAGTATGATCTTTGACGGTTTTGTTATAACTGATAATATTATCCCAATTCACAAAACTCTTTTCGGAAGATTTGATTTTGGACAGTGACGTTGAATTCTGTCCCAAACGGTCAATAGAACCGGCCCCTTCAAAATCCTGCTTACGATAAAAAGCATAATTGGTTCCTAAATTAGAACGGAAAGTCAATCCTTCAATAGGGGTAAAATCCAGATACCCATTGGCTATCAAATTGGTTTTCAGCACATGATGTCTTGCAGCCACTTCAGATGCCTCATCCACCAACGGACTCACCTGTCCATTCTTTCCTAATGGATATTCCACCACTTTACCGTCTTCATCGTATGCTTTACCAAGAGGTGCATTAGTAGCAGCACGCCATAACACATTCTCGGCACGCTCATCCTGTGCATAATGAGTGATCTGTGTGGTCGCTCCTACTTTCACGGTCTTGCCCAACTTGTGCTCAATGTTCATACGCAAGTTGTACTTATCCATTTTATCATTTTTGAAAGAACCCTTTTCCTGATAATATCCGGCAGACAACATCGCGGTTGTCTTTTCCGTACCGCCCGAAGCTGTAACCTGATGGCTTTGAACAAGCCCTGTATGAAGCACCTCATCTATCCAGTCAGTCCACTCACCGTTCTGAATGGCCTGCCATTCCTCCACAGTGAAAAGTTTCTGGTCATCGGCGGTAGAATTCCACTGACCACCGGTACGAGCTGCTTCACGACGCACCTGCATATAGTCTTCCCCACTCAGCATATCAGGATATTGCGCCCAACCGTTGACACCAAAATAACCGTTGTAAGAGAATTTGGTCTTACCTTGCGCACCTTTCTTGGTGGTGATAATGATTACCCCATTAGCACCTTGCGAACCATAAATTGCCGTAGAAGAAGCATCTTTCAGCACTTCGATAGATTCAATATCAGCCGGAGCAATATCCGAGAAATCACCTCCCTGCATACCATCAATGATAAACAGCGGAGCATTGGCAACATTGTTACCAAACTCATCTTTCACATCGGACAGTGAACGCTGTCCACGGATATTAATGGTTACACCCGAAGTAGCCTTACCTGAATTACGTACAATATCCAAACCCGGAACCTGCCCCTGCAATGCTTCCATGGCATTAGATGCCGGTGATTTTACAATATCAGCCGCCTTCACTGAAGCAATAGAACCTGTAAGGTCACGTTTCTTCATCACGCCATAACCCACAACGACCACTTCATCCAAAGCCTGCGTATCGGCCTCCATTTTAATGTTCAGCTGATTGCTTTTTCCTACCGTTATATCCTGCGTTTTATATCCTATATAAGATATGACGAGAATATGCTTACCTGAAGGAACTTCCAAAGAATAATTACCGTCAAAGTCGGTAATCGTACCCACCGTTGTACCTTTCACCAGTACGGATACACCAATTAACGGCTCCCCTGTGTCATCTATGATTTTACCTGTAACAGTACGTCCTTGCTGGACAGACTGAACCAATTCACCGGCAACAGGGTCACTTGCATTTGCATAAGAAAATGCAGACGGCATACATAATGCTGCCGATAACCCTAAAATAATGGGAGTACGTCTGATATTACTTTCCCAATTTTGTTTCGGACTTTTTTTCATGCTTTTTATTTCTATTATAATAGTCAACAAAAGTTTATTTTATTATATCTATTTAAATGACGCATGTAAAAAGCCCCTGTACCCAAACTCAATCATAAAAATACGTTAAAACAAAAGTATAATTTCTTTCATTTAGTATTTATTTTTAACTGAATCGCAAACTTAAATTTATAAATACCTGATTTTAGCCGATAAGATTCTAATACAGGTAGCCCCACGAATTATCTCCCTCCAACTCCCATTCGTGCACAATTTATATCTACCGTAGTGTTACTGTGAGGCTTCAATTCAAAGCCATGCTCCGATTATTTATAAGATCTACTGATTATAAGCAATCTCAATCGGTTATTTAAGGTTTCATAAACTAAAAGGAACCATACAAATACCTCTATACAAATCAATATAAATAGAATATAATCAATTTCATCATAGTAATTATAATAGGTAGTAACAAATCGATATGCGACTACCAATCCAATGGAATGAAAAAAAATTGTCTTGCCTCTTTACAAATAGAGACAAGACAATTATTCTACTATAAAAGTTTTAATTTATTAATATCCAGGATTTTGATATTCAGCACCATTAGATATAGTTGCAGTAAATGTTGTAGAGATAGGTCGTAATGCATAATTAGGATTAAAGAACTGAGCCAAGTCCGGATGTGTTTCCTCCAAATAATTTGAACTCTTAAACATGCCGGTACGTTTCAAATCATAAAATCTACAATATTCGCCACAAAGCTCACGTCCTCTCTCATCTAAAACAGTACGAACTGTAGCTGTACCTGTCAATGCCTTTGCCCCTGCACGAGCACGTACCTTATTAATGTATCCCATTGCATTCGCACCACCATTGATATAAATATCAGCTTCTGCAGCTATCAGGTAAACTTCTGCCATACGCATCATAAAAGTCGCATTTAAATTGCCATTGCGTTTTTTAGAAGCATTGGCCACATAGTAATTGCTACTATTATGCTTATTCAATGATGGATAAAAATAACGGAACTGATTTTCCATACCATTATATTGCATATTTACATTATGTTTTTGATCATTGTACACATCATCATAAGCAATCATTAAATAATTCGAGGTATGTCTATTTGCTTTTTCCTCAGCATAATCCTCATCCTGAGGCATTACAAATTTAATCGCCAAATCTCCCTTCTTTAATTCAGTACCAACTATAGATTCATCTTTATCATACATATTAGCCGCACTAGTATCCCAAATATAATTCTTATTCGCATTCCATTCAGTAGTAAATGACTCATGGAATCTAGGATCAAGTGTTCCGTCCTCCTGCACATAAAGGTTTAAAAGATGTTGAGTAGGCATAAAAATGCCAGAAATACATCCTTCCCAAGTTAAACGAGTTTCTTGATTATCTTCACGTGCTCCGAATTTATTCACATTACACAAGAAATATTCATCATTACGATTTAATTTATAGTTACCGTTACTAGAACCATGACCATCAGAACCAGCATACCAACGATGCTTCCACAAAGCTTCTTTATTTTCCCAATTATTCGATTCTTTAAAAACTTCTTCATAGGTCGGATACATATAAGCATTATATTTTGCACCACCTGATTCACAATCAGCAATCAATTCTTTAGCCGAATCCAAAGCCTTTTGCAAATATTCTGTCGAACCATATTCATAAGTTTGCAAACAGGCCTTTGCCAAAAATCCCAAAGCTGCCTTTTTGGTTGGAACCGTAGTAGTGGCATGTGTACCAACTGCCAACCATTCTACAGCATATTCTAAATCAGGAATAATAACTTCTTTATAAATAGTCAGCGGATCTGTACGTTCCGGAGCATAATTCAAAGTTGTCTCAGGTTCAGTCAACATAGTGACCCCACCAAATTGCTCTACCGCATTAAAATAATAGATTGCACGCAAGAAACGGGCTTCTGCAACTTTAGCATTTCGTTCCGCTTCCGTTTTATATGGTGCATAACCAGCCAATGCAATTGCTTCATTACAAGAGCCTACTCCATCATAAGTACCATTCCACCAATTATTTGTATAAGTGGTATTAGGAGATGCTCCTGCAAAGAACCAAAACCATTGGGTGTATGAAGTTGATTGATTAGCCTGATAGGTCCAAAGGTCTGAATCACCTTCGGTCAAACTCATCCAACTATCCGTACCATAGAAATATCTTTCCATAGCAAAATAACACTGGTTAACCAACGTTTCATACCCTTCAATAGAAGTAGCAAGATTTTCCTTGGTAAAGCCTGCCGGATTATTTTCTTCCAACGAACAAGAGCTGAAAGATACAGCAGCTAAAGCCACTGAATATAAAGTAAGTTTTCTGAATATATTTTTCATTGTAAATATCTCCTATATAAAAGTTAGAAAGTTAAATTAACTCCGAATACAAACTGTCTAAAAGTAGGGAATGCATCCGAACCGTTTGTTTCTGGATCTGTACCCTTCAACTGTTTATCCTTTACATAAATAAACGGATTGTATGCAGTTGCATAGATACGGCATTTTTCCATCAAAGCCTTACGTGAGATATTAACTGGAAAAGTATATCCTAAAGTGATATTTTTCACTTTTATGAATGAACCATCACGCACTCTTAAAGCTGAGATGACCGTACTTTGTTCCGATCCTGTACCTGGAGCAGGATAATAAGCTCCCTGGTTATTTTCCGTCCAATAATCCGCTCCAGCCAACTGATTTGTTGTTACACTTTGTTCTGCCGTATAATAACCCAACAAATCACTATTAATAGTTTGACCATAACGAGCCATTGCAAATACAGACAAATCAAAATTTTTATAAGTAAATGTATTATTCAAGCCAACAATCCAATCCGGATTAGTGTGTCCCAACACTTGACGGTCATTTGTACTATATTTGTGTACTCCACCATCACCATCTTTTTCCAAAGTTTCAATCTGAATAAAACCGGGTTTAACACCATAAGCCTCCAAAATATCCTGAGGAGTATTTGTACCCCAAATTCCGGTATATTTATAGCCATAGATGGACTTTATAGAATGCCCTACAAACAAATTTTCAGAAATTAAATCACCGTCAGGCAATTTTTCTATTTTCTCTTTACTCCATGTTACAGATAGTGTGGTATTCCAACTAAAATCTTTGGTTTTTATATTATGTGAATTAATGGTGACTTCCACACCTTGATTACTAGTTTCAGCAATATTCTGCCAAATAGATAATGGGGATCCCCAACCGGTCAAACCACTAGTAATAGGCAAAGTACGTTTAAAGAGCAAACCTTTTGTTGTTGTTTTAAACCATTCGATAGAACCATCAACGCGATTGTTTAATATGCCATAGTCCAAACCAACATTCCAGTTATAAGACTTTTCCCAACCCAAATCCTTGCTACCATAAGTACCTGTATACTGAGTAAAAGAAGAGTTTTGACCATTTAAAGTAAGTCCATTACCGGTATAAACATAGGCTTGTGTAGTTGTACCATAAGCATCCACCCCGCCCGAATTACCTGTAATACCATATCCTACACGCAGTTTTAAATTATTCAACCAATTTTTTGCCACATTCATAAAAGGTTCGTCAGAGATACGCCATGCAATTGCTCCAGCAGGGAAACTATCCCACTTATGCCCTGCTGAGAACTGAGACACACCATCCCAACGATTTGAGAATGTAAACAAATACTTACCTTTATAAGAATAATTGAAACGAACAGCAAATGACATTTTCTGTGTTTGAGCAAAATCAGACTCAACATGCTGCGATGCGCCGGATGCTAATCGCCAAAATGACCAACGATCTACCATTTGACCACTAGCTGCAGCTAAGCTACTATCATTTTGATTCTTATTCCAAGAAGTAATAACAGAACCACCTATATTATGATCTTTTGCAATAGTAGTATTATAAGAAAGAATATTCTCCCATGTATAATTCCATGCGTTCTTATTAGTAATAGCAGCATGAGGTGAACCTGCATAACTAGGTCTATTAGCATTACATTGATCTCCCCAATATTGTCCTTGACGAGAATCACTGAGCGTACCATTAATACGGCTTGTAAAAGTAAAATCTTTTATTGGACTCAGTTCCAAATAACCACTAACATTCAAATAAGTGGAACGAGTATTATTCACATATTGATCTTCAATAAAATCACCTAATGGAGAATATTGTCCTGTAATATATTCATGATTTATTTTCCCATTTTGATCATAAGCATCTCCCAAAGGAAATGATGAAAGACCTTTTGTAAAGGTATTTTTCACTCCTTGATTTCTATCTTGATAAGTTAGATTAGAAGTAAAGCCCATTTTAGCCCAAGAGAAAATTTCTTGATCAATATTCAATCGCAATGAATATTTATTAAGATTGTCATTACTCAATAAACCCTCTTCTCTATTATAAGAAGTTGAAGCAAATATCTTAGTCTTCTCACTACCCCCTGAAACAGAAAGACTATATTTTTGGGTTGTAGCTGTATTACCTGAGGCTTCATCAATCCAATCAATCCACTTTCCAGCATTATAAGCATCCGTATAATCTTGATTACCAAATAAAGCAGACATATCAGAAGGGTAATCTCCATTCTTATACTTATAAGCTTCTCTTTGATAATTCACCCATTCATCTCCAACCATACCATGCTTATAATTAGGTGAACCACTGAAACCATAATATGCATCAAAGTTTACAGTAGCTTTTCCTTCCTTCCCACGTTTTGTTGTTATAATGACTACGCCATTAGCTCCTGCTGAACCATAAATAGCAGTAGAAGAGGCATCTTTTAATACATCCACACTCTCAATATCAGAAGGGTTCACCTGGCTATAACTCCCAGGAATACCATCAATAATGAATAACGGTTCATTACTACCATAAATAGAACGAGAGCCACGCAACAAAATAGAAACATCTTCACCAACCTGCCCGCTAGACTTCACAATATCCATACCTGCAATTTTTCCTTGTAAAGCCTCCATCACATTACTAGTAGGAGCAACTGTCACATCTTCATTTTTCATGGAAGCCACCGCACCAGTCAAATCACGTTTCTTCACAGTACCATAACCTATTACCACAACTTCATCCAAAGCCTGTGTATCAGGTTCCATTTTTATATTTATCAGACTATTATTCCCAATAGTAATTTCTTTAGTCTTATAACCTATATAGGAAATCTCCAATATATTCTTTCCACTAGGCACTTCAAGTGTATAATTACCATCAAAATCAGTAACGGTTCCTATAGTCGTACCCTTTACCAACACAGAAACTCCAATCATAGACTCTCCTGTTTCATCCAAGATTTGTCCTTTGATTGTTTTTCCTTGCATAACAGATAGAACAGATTCACGATCCATTCCATTATCAACATTTGCATACGAAAAAGCAGCCGGCATACATAATGCAGCTGATAATCCTAACACAACAGGTGTTCGTCTGATTCCGTAACCCAACGGCTTAGGACATTTCTTCATGTCTTTTCTCATTTTTCTATGGTTAACAAATTAATTAATAATCCATATTATTTATCTCTAATGTAGTAAAAATACGATGTTTTAGTTTTCTTTCTTCAGATAAAGTCATTACTTCCATTGCTTCATCAGAAACCAATAATACATTCTTGGCCTCTTCAAATACTTTCAGCAGTTCTGCGTGCTCCTTTAAAAGCTTATCCCAATGAAAAGCTGATTCAGGAGCATCATCCAGAACATACTTGATAAAGTCGTCATCCTTCAAAAAGTCTTCTACCTTGCTATACATCTTTTTTGTATCCACGTTACAATCATTTTTCATTATGACGGATAGTGGTTCAAAGTTGTACTCACCTGAAAACTTAAAATATTATCCTACCAATTCCCTTAATCTTGTAATACCTCTATGCATCAAATTTCGTACCGACTGGTAATTCATATCCATAATGGTACAAATATCTTCATATTTCTTCTCTTCTATATAATATAAGGTAAGTGCCTCACGTTGGCGCGGAGATAATTGAGCCAACAAATGTTTTACTTTTATATTTTCAAAACAACTTTTTTCCTTTTCCAAATATTGATGTTCTACATCATCACCTGCTGCAACGGGATTCAGTTCCTCAACAGCCGTTTCCGACATGAACATCCGTCTGCGAAGTTCATCACATAACTTGTTTTTCAAGGAAATGAGGAGGTATGATTTGAAGTTGTCAATGATACCCAATTCAGCCTTCTTTGTATACAATTTTACAAAGACATCATGAATGCAGTCCTTCAACAATTCTTTGTCAGTAGTTAACTTACATCCATAATTAAATAGAAGATTAATATGCATATCATATAATGTAGAGAATGCACTTACATCTCCCGATTGGAAAGCGGTTACCAAGCAAGCTGTCTTATCATTTAAGTTTTGTTCCATCACAGTATACTAATTATAGGTTGTTTTGATGATGATGCAAAACTAGGGAGGATACGCTACTTTTTTAGGTAATATTTGATTATTGGACCGAAAAAACAGATAACCTGCTGAAAAACATATATGCTAAATAATACAGATTTTCATTAAAAAGGAGAACCAAAATAAGTCCGGTTCTCCTTCCATGTACTAAATTCTATGAAACCAATAAATACAATCTTTGTTTTCCTCTGCTTTAAGCATATATATATCTTTAATATTCAATCGTTTAGCAATCACCGTTATTGCTCCGGTCTTCGGATCAACAGACTTCAATATGTATTTCCCAGGTGATAAATGAACAGGAATATCTGTTGCAGAATGGGAATAAATGATACTTCCAATACCAGATTTTACCAGTTTCTGATACTTATTTGTACCAGTATCCTCCATATCCATAGCAGCCGCATCAGTTAAAAAGCTTTCATCGGCAACCGGAACAACCGAGCAAGAGCCACTTGCCATGAAGACAGCCCAAGCCATATCCGGATAATTCTGCGCATAGTAAGTAACCGCTTTTTCCGGGAACTTCTTACGATATTCACTCACCGCCCGATAAGCTTCATCAAAAGTAACCTTACCTACTTTCATTTTACGGGCATGCTGACGGGGAGCCAGGTTCTTTCCACCTTCGGGAGCATAAAGACCATCCACTTTATAGTGCCAGTAACGAATATCAATAATGTCAACTAATTTCGCACGCTGCGTATCATTCAGAATGGCATCTTGAACATCCTTTGTCGCACTTAACGCCACGGTCGCTTTCTTACCGGTTTCTTTCTCCCACTCTCCTATCACATCCAGCCAGAATTGTACAAAATGCAACGGACCGGTAAACTCCGCACTGATCAGTTGTACCACATTTGCATCATCGGCAAAATTATCCAAGCATTGGCGAATATACTTTCTATGAAACTCACGACGTACCGGATGACTGATATCATAAAACATATCCGCTACAAAGATACGTTTGTCACCGGCAAAAGGAACAGGTTCAGGCATATCGGTCTGATTGATATTATTGGCCGACCGCCAAGGACAGTCTACCCAATGTGCTCCCGCCTCCAAGATATTATGCTGGAAGTAATTCTCATGGAAAAGCAAAAGACCTTTCTCCGCCCCTTTTTCGGCAAACTGCTTCAACCGGTTCCAATACCATGCATTGGGACGGTTCAAATCATACTTGCTCAATCCTTCCCAAGCAGTACCTTCTCCACTGCGGGCAAACGGTTGTTCGTAGAATGGCCCCCACACATCTCCATCACGGCGACGGACACGCTCATGATCGTCACGACGACGCTCATACCACAAACCGTAATTATGATCTAAAACCAAAATCTGATTCTTCACCATATAATTCACCGTAGAATCAATTCTATCCGTCAGCCCAAGTCCTTCGCGTCCCGGCACGAAACGGGTAACATGTGGCTTGGCTTTAGACAAGAAGCTGGTCCTCAGTTTCCCATTCCACCAAGGAACCTCCTGCCTGCCGCCTACCAGTAACCGGCCATCCACCTGCATACGTCCATTAATAATGGCAAACAGATGATCCTCTTTTTCCTTATATATAGGTGTCTTGAACTTCAAATCTTCTAAAGATTTCAGTTTTCCGGAAGACACACTGGCTGTATAAGGTGCTTCCTCAATCCATTTTTGCATAGTAAGACGGGGAGTATAAGCTTCCTTTGCCATCTCCATTGCCGCTTCTACGGTAGGACTGCTGGTTGCGTTGGTAGCCCTGGGAAGAATACGTGCCTGGTCAGAACAATCTTTATTCAAACGTGCCGCCAACTGTGCATAAAACAAGCTGCGGGGATGTACGTGATTATTTGATTCCGCCCATTGGCCGTCACCCGAGAATTGCGCCCAACAACCGTATGCACGGTTTACCGCATCTCTTGCCGGTGAATAACACTCTATCCCGGCAGCTGTACATTGCCAGAAAAGACTGTTGCCTGTATTCCAACCGGCACCATTTTTATCCTGTCCCAAATTCTTAAACACCAAATCATGGCCATCAATGTTTACCACATCAAATAATAACCCGCAAGCCCAGGAATCAATAGAACCGCTGAATCCTAACGACTCTTCCGAATCACACTGTACAAAAGCATTCGGACCTGCCGCACAAAATCCGGCTGAGAAATCATGAATACCCTGTTTAGAATAACAACGCTGAAAAAGTGTCTGCTGCCCCATAGTATAAAATGTACTGCGACGCATTCCACCTATCTCTGAAACAGGTTCTGTGGATACACAATCTTCTACAGTTGTTTTAGAGCCGGTACGCTGTACAATCACAGCACTTCCTGCAAAGTGCTTAAAATTTACCCTGCGCACCCAACAGTTTTCGGCATTTTCTATAGATACCCCCGTCCAGCAATGATCCTCATCTTTAGGATACTTCTTATCATAGTCAGAAGCCAATGTCAGATTCTCCAAACCTGCTTCTGCGATTCTGCCCGGCCAACTATAACGTAACACTTTGACAGTTCCCCATTTATTATCCAAAGCCATTGTCAAAGGAGCATCCAAAGTCAATTGGTTTCCATCCGCCTTACTTACCGACCTATCCCAAACCAAATCCATCTCTCCTTCTTTCCAGCCCAAAGCGGAAATACCTCCGCCAAAAATATCACAACCGACAGAAGCAATCCATTCTTTCGTAGAGGGGCGGACAATCCGGACCCGCTCTCCGGAAACCAGCTGTACATTATTGGTTACCTGAAAAGTACAAGTATTTACAGGAACGTATGATGTCAACACATCCAAGGTATCCGTAACAGCCAAATCATTCCGCCCTTCAATATAAAGCAAAGCTCCTCTGTCCACTCCCTTTTTCAACAATACGGTCTGTTCCCTGTCACTGCCGCGCAGCACGACTCCCGACACAGAAATACGCAAGCTCTCATTCAATTCAAAAGTTCCTTTATCCAGCAAAACAGCCCCACGAAAACCATTTTTATCCAAAGCCAATGAAGATACATAGTCAATGGCGCGCTGAATACGAGAGGAATTATCCCCAGGCTTCCATGAAACAAAAACGGCATTCGCCACATCAGGTATAGGGTATTCCGAGTTACGGTAACCGCAAGAAGAATAATCTAGAATACGGTTTCCGCGTTCATCAGTCACATAAGTCAGTTTTTCTTCCTTCACCTGTAAAGGAAAGGTTTGCGCAGAAATCCGCGCAAACCCCAAACTTAAAAATCCAAATAATAATAACTTATAATTCATTTTACATCAAACTTTTACGTTTTGCCAAAGTATCATGATTGTTCTTTATATCCGTCCAATCCACTTTCTTTGCAGGATCTATGCCATTAATGTATTTTTCAATATTGGTATACCCGTCGCCATTACAATCTTTCACCGCATCACCCGGATCATTAGGATTGAGTCCGTATCTCACCTCCCAGACATCCGGCATACCATCACCATCCGTATCAACCACAGGCGTACCTTTATATTCGGGCAAGCCACCTACCTGACGGGGATCTGTAATGATACCTTGTTTATAAGAGTCAACAGGAAGACGTCTTTTTACATAAGTACTAACGAATTCAGGAGCGTCTTTCACGTAAATAGCTTTCCCTGTCTTCACCGTCTTCATCACACGGGCATCCACCGCATCCCTTTTAGGGAAAGTAGCCCCGGCATTTTCCAATACATAATTATAGGCAGTTTTGGCATCCATAATAGTCACATGGGGCATTGAGAAAGGCTCGTTTACACGAATTTGATCTGTAAACTTCCCTGCGTCCGGCATATCGTACACCTGCACGCCGCCATCCCAATTATTCTTTGTCACACGCGCATTACCTTCCACTACATTTCCGGCTACATACGCTTTACCAAATGTATCCGGTTTCTTCTTGTCACGACTTGATTCGGGTTTCACAATCCGGTGGGCAATCGGCTTATCTTTCGGAGTGATAGGCCCCGGTTTAAAATAATTATTAATAATATTCAAACGGCTGGTTTCATCTCCCCCGTCAACAGAACGGTTCCACCAATTAAAAGTCACATTGTTTACCAGATTAAAATCCTCATTCATGCCAATGGAACAGTTACGGCTGATATTGGATGCGAACAAGTTACGGCAAAACATACTGTTATGCCCACCTATAGTCGCCCCGAAAGCATGATTGTAACAATCCAAAGCTTCCGAAAAAATAGAGTTCTGAATAGTTATGTTGACAGTAGGAAGCTTCAGACCATGCCCTGTGGAATCGCGATTGTATACATGGCGGTAAACAGACATGTTTTCATCCAGTCCCCAACTGGCAGAGCAGTGATCGATAATAACATTACCCACACAGTTACCTCCCAAAGCATCATCCCGGAAGAACACATCCTGCGCCCCCCGACGGAAACGCATATGGCGGATAATAATATCATGCGTATCAAGCAGGAAAGAGGCTCCTGTTACACAAACCCCATCCCCCGGAGCTGTCTGACCTGCAATAGTGATATACGGAGCACGGACGTTTATAGGGGTTTTCAGCCGGATAACGCCCGAAACATTGAATACAACAATACGCGCGCCACCGGTCTCACATGCCTCACGCAATGTTCCGGGCCCACTGTCGGCCAGCGAATTGACCACAATTACTTTTCCTCCACGTCCACCGGGAGTATAGGCCCCTCCCCCTTCTGCCCCGGGAAAGGCAGGTATGTTGCTCTTTATTAAATCCTCCGGTTTGGATGCCCATGGTTTATAAGGACGTCCTTGAACAGCCTCAGACATTACTACAGGTAATGCTTTCGCCCATGCCTCATCCGATTTCCGGTCTATTTCCTTTTGTTGTTCTTCTCCTCTGATTTTTACCGAATCAGGAATTACAGGATACTGTGCCGCCACAGGCAACACACATGCAGTCAATGCTGCCACTGCAAATAGTTTCTTTAGTTGATTCATTTGGTCGCTAAATTATTATTTTTTCTATAACTTCGTAACATAACACCCTGCTTTTAACATGATTCAAACACACATTGCGAGTATTTCTATATCAAAGACGGAACAGAAAGCCTGTTGTACTCTCTATCCGCACATAAAAAAAGAGCTTGACACCGTTTCACCGGGCAAGCTCCTTTTCCGCTTTTCAATAAACATTAATTTATATCTTTCCTCCACGTGCCTTGATACGTTCATACCAAGCCTTACGTTCTTTCACTAAATCATATCCCCGCTTAGAGAGGTAATTATTAATCCGGCCTTTGTATTTGCCGAAAGCAGCATGTTTCTTATTTGAATTTTCAGCATCCATGGCAAATTCACGGGCTTCAACAAGCCATGCCATAATCTGCGCTTTCTCTTCTTCTTTCAAGGTAGGAATCATGTCAACCGTAGCTTTATAAGTTACCATTACCACACCATAAGTCATGCCATCTTTCACTGCATCTATCTGCTTGGCATCCAAATAGAGCGAAAGATCGGCCGGGAAAGCGAAATGAGTACGGTAAAGCGCCGCATCCTTTTCAGCTTCGGCAGCTTTAACGGCTTCTTGTTTCGCATCGCCCGTCAGGGTTTCTTTTGCCAGCTTCACTTTGGCATCGCGCGTTTCGTATATGTCATTCAGTTTAAAATAACGGTTGGCTATGATAGTTGTCACTTCACGGGCGGCAACGGTATCTGTCAACTCCAGTTTATCTACAATCTTCTGCGAACGTTTCACAATAGATTCCACGTAAGCCGGATCGCGGCCTTCACGGTCCAAATCCACTGCTCCGGCGGTAATGACTACCGCCATGAGCAACAGAAACATTATACCTGACTTTTGTATCATATCCTGTCTTCTTTCCTCCGTTTATTACATCAACTTTCCTTTAGAAGCCAATGTATCATAATTGTTTCTCAAATCAGACCAGTCAATACAATTTCTAGTGCTGATACCATTAATATATTTCTCAATATTTGTATAGCCGTCACCGGTACAGTCCTTATTAGCATCCGAAGGATCATTAGGATTCAAGCCATTTGCCTTTTCCCATTCATCGGGCATACCGTCACCATCCGTATCCACATACGGAGTGCCTTTGTATTCCGGATATCCCCCCATCTGGCGGATATCGGTGATGATACCCTGTTTATAAGAATCTTTCGGCAAGCGGCGATATTTAAACTGTCCGTCTTCTCCCATTGATTTAGGAGCCAGCCCGGTCAAATCACCGTTAGCATCCTTGGCCATCTTCTTATCATAATAAGGAACGCCTGTTCTCACTTCCTCTACAATACGTTCATCCACAATATCACGGCAAGGAATGTTGGCACCTGCATTTTTCAGTACAAAATCGTATGCATCATGTGCGGAAGTAATGCGGATGTACGGCATTTCAAAAGGACGGTTGCTACGCATATTCTCCGTATATCCATCTGTATTCGGCTGAGTTTCAATCTGGATACCACCTGCCCAGTTGTCCTCTGTAATGGCAGGATAGCCTTCCATAATATTACCATCAGCATAAACACGGCCATACACTTTATGATCCAATTTGCTTCGTCCCGCTTCGGGTTTCAGGATGCGATGCCCCACAGGAGTATCTTTCGGAGTGGCCGGTCCCGGTTTATAATAGTTGTTTATCATATTGAACATAGCGGTATAATCGCCACCGTCCGAAGAGCGATGTACCCAGTTGAACACCACATTGTTTACAAAATTGAAAACACCATTCCAACCGACGGAAGGATTACGTCCCGAATTACTTGCCCACAGGTTACGCATAAATGCACAATTCTCACCACCTAAAGTGCTGCCGAATGCATGATTGTAAGTATCCAGCGCTTTTGCCGAGATAGTATTCTGTATGGTAACATTTACGGTAGGCAGTTTCAGATCTTTTGATTCATATTGTCCTTCGCTGGGGTCGTACATATGGCGATAGAAAGAAATGTTCTCATCCAATCCCCAAGTACAAGAGCAATGGTCAATCATGATATTTCCAATCGGGTTGCCTCCGAAAGAATCGTCACGATGCCATACCTTTGTTTCGCCGCGGCGGAAACGCATATGGCGTACCACTACATCATGCGTATTTACCCAAAAAGACTCTCCGGCAATACATACCCCGTCACCCGGAGCTGTCTGTCCTGCAATAGTGACATATGGAGCCCGGACGATAATGGGAGATTCCAATTTAATAATACCTGAAACATTGAAGACAATGATACGTGCTCCACCTGTCTCACAAGCCTCACGGAAAGAACCGGGACCACGGTCATTCAAATTAGTCACGGTAATCACCTTACCGCCACGACCGCCGAAACTGTACATACCTCCTCCTTCAGCACCGGGGAAAGCAGGAATTCGTGCCTGCGGCAAATCGTATGGACGGGAAGCCCACGAAATATACGGACGACCTTCTCTCGCTTCTTTCTGTACAACAGGCAATGCTTTTGCCCAGGCTTCGTCAGAGCAGCGACGTTCTTCACTCATCATTTTCTGGTAGGCTTGCTTCGCTTCCTCAGTCAACTGGGGATACTGGGCCATTGCCACTGGAGCAATAAAAGTAGCCATACACAGTCCTAAAAACATTTTTCTTTTCATACTTTATTCTTAAAAAATTATATCTGTGCTATAAGTAAGTTGGAATTTATATTCCGTTCTCTTTTTCTTAACAATTATCTTTTTCAAGACGCACTTTTCGGGGATATGTACTCAAAAATGCTTGTATCTGTCATAATAAACTAGCAGATATAAAACTATCGTATTAAATTATTTCCTAGCATCCAATGTGCCTTCTGATTCATAATAATCCAACCATCCTTTTGATTGTTCCAACCACGGATTCATATTCAATACATTAGAGGGCAGACCGGACAGGTAATAGTTTTCCTGCCATGAAATTACTGCTTCCTGACCATTCACATTATCTACCGGAGTTTCTCTATCCTGTAAAACAAAGTGCTGGCTCCAGAACTCTCCCAACCTATTCATTTCGGCTTGTAAGTCTGCCGCATTATCCACATCTACAGGCTCAAAATCAGCAATGACAGAAACAAGAGGATCTGCCTTTCCGTCATAATCCTTCACTTGTAAATATTTACCCACACGGGCAGTACCATTTAACGGCTCAATACCCAAGGTAGTACAGGTGGTATTGTTATCACTTGCATCATCATTATACAGCATCCAACGCCATAAATCCCAATAACGCTTACCCTCATAAGCTAATTCCACCTGACGCTCACGCAGACAAGCCTTAATAGCTTCATTCTTATCGGTAATCGTTCCCAAGCCATAATTATTGGATGCAGGAATACCTACACGGGCACGAATTTCACCAATTGTTTTCACTGAATTACTTATATCCCCCGTAGCTGCATAACATTCTGCAAGGTTCAACAACAATTCAGCATAACGATATTCGTATACATCAGTGCCATCCCATTGATATGTGTTTGCACTATTTTCAGCCGGATCGGACATTTTACGTACTATCGCCGGACTGCTGCCTTCATTTTCCGTGTAATAATGCAACTGAGAACCATCTTCTTTCGTTTCACTCCAACGATAATTCCAAACTACGGCATCTGCATCCTGATCATATCCCCATTTCGCTCCGGAGAAAGTAAACGTATAATAGAAACGCGGATCACGATTCTTGAAGAATAAAGAACGGTCGTACCCGTTTATCGCCTCACCGTCATCATTTACAGCTTTGGAACCATCCGCCATCGGGAAAATATCCAACATACCCATAGGAACATGATAACCGGAACCACTGCCACCCATTGTTTTCAAACGGATTGTTTTCTGCCATCCACTATGTTCATCATTTTTAGAGGTAGAGCTAGCCAACAGTTTGACCATAATCACCTCCTTACATTCCTGATTGTCAAACTTGTAGAACATTTCATTCCAGTCTTTGGCGGAATTGCCATACAAACCATAACCTTCGCTGCTCAAGAAAGCCTGTGCTTCTAGAGTAATATCCAACGCATCTTTCCAGCGTTTACTGCCTGTATTATTCCAATCTGCATTAAAGATAGGGCTTGCAAATACCAGCGCCACGCGGCTTCTGTATGCCAATGCAGCTTCCTTGGTCAACCGTCCATACTGGTCACTTCCCCATTCTTTACGAGTGGGAAGCAGATTCGCAGCCTCTTTTAAATCACTCAAGATCTGGTTGACACATGTTTCCACACTTTCACGATTATAATCTTTAGCTCCCTCACGGTCGGCCGCCATAAGCACTTTATTTACCACAGGAACAGCTCCGTATACACGTACCAAATCAAACAACTGCATGGCACGGAAGAAATAAGCCTGTCCTTTCGCTTTTTTTATGGCAGCTTCCGACAAGTCCTGACCATATTTATCAACTCCTTCCAGAATTTCATTGCAACTGCGGATACGGCTATATGGATCATTCTTTATATTCGTAGCCAGATTACTGCCAAAATAAGTTTCACAGTCCGTAGCTTTTTTCAAACTTCTGGAAGCGTCAAATTTCTTCTCGATACCCCATTTCTCCTCCGTATAAGTTGAATAGTCATTCCAGTTACCGGACAAGCCGTATGACTGTGGAGGGGTCATACCCGACTTATAAAAATAGTTATAATACACATTCTGAATATATAAGTCCAAATTAGATTCGATGCCGAAAGTCTTTTCCGGTGAATAACTGTCATACGGATTCATATCCTGCAAGAACTGGTCACTGCAACTGCTAAATGCCAATCCGGCTGCCAATAACACAGTATATAATATGCGCTTTTTCATATCAATGATTCTTTTTAATTTTAGAATGATACATTTACTCCCAACGACCACGTTCTCAATGTAGGATACAATGAAGTTGTTCCACAATACATATTACGATAATGATCGGGATACGGGTTATAGAAATCCCATAGATTATTACCTGTCAGACTTAATTTAGCCGACTGGATCTTTAAAGGTGACAACCATGCCTTAGGCAGCGTATAACCGATACTTAAGTTACGGATATAGCAACGGAACGTACTGATAGACCAAAAATCAGACGGTGCAATTACTGATCCTGATATTCTGTTGTCTAAACCTAAATTAGGATATTTCCCCGTCGTATTATTTCTTTCATCAAACATATCTTCCCAGAATGAGTCCGGTGTCCAAAGCATATCCCCACTGGATGTTGTGATTTTATTGACGTCAATCTGGCGATAACCACCCCATGAAGTGGCAATCATCATATTAAAGCTGATACCTTTCCATTCCGCCCCCAGTTTGGTGGTAAAACCATATGTCTTTCCACTCTTATTCAGTTTGGCATAATCCTGGGTCTTGGCAATACGTCCGTCGGGCCCCGACTGCGTACCATCCTCATTCAATACGCCACCCAAATCCTGATAAGCCAACATACCCGGTTTTAACTGACTGGCATCTTTTACGCCCAAATATTCCGGAGAAGTGCCTGCGGCTTCTGCATTGGCCGATAAATAGTTCCAATAATTCTCAATATCATCACTGTTCCGTAAAATACCATCTCCGGAACTTGTACCTCTCCATACTTTATACCCGTATGTAGGGAATATAGTAGAAGCACCCTCTCTTACAGAATTTTCCTGTATATAACTCGGAGCAGACTGGGGCCATTCTCTTACCCTGTTGCCATTAAATCCAAAATTCACTCCGATATTATATTTCACCTGATCTATTTTATCGCGCCAATTCAAAGAGAATTCACTACCAAAAGCATCAATACGCCCAAAGTTCACTTCTGTCAAAGCACCTCCTGCAAAAATAGGAGTACCTATGATACCACCGATATTCTGATTCAAGATGTCAGAGTTTATATCATAGTACACATCCACAGTCGCACTTAAACGGTTATTGAGGAAACGCAAATCAAAACCAAGATTAAATTTATCGGTATTATCCCAATGCGCATCAGGATTAGGAGTCGCTCCCGGCTTGATACCCGTTTGCAGGATACCACCGTTAGAACCGAATCCATATCCTCTACTAGGATCCAATGAATAGAGTTGCTTCCATCCCCATGCTTTGATATTATCTTTACCGGTACGTCCCCATGAGAAACGTACTTTCATGTATTCAAACCATGACGGCAGCAACTTCTTCATAAACTCTTCTTCCGAAGCTACCCACCCCACGGAAACACCCGGGAAGAAGCCCCAATAATTGGCCGGAGCAAATTTAGTGGAAGCATCGCTACGGAATAGGAATTGGAACAAATACTTATCGGCATAATTATAGCTTACACGACCTAAATAAGACAAAGAACCCTGTTTGTATTTATATGTAATAGAATTACCTGTATCCATCGCTCCCGCACTTGGCGAAGTACCCAAATAACCATCCGGGTCAGGGTTATTAAACAACATCCGCTTGGAATGCATATAAGCCTGCATTTTTTCCACTGCAGCCATGGCGGCAATGCTATGCTTGCCAAACTTTCCTTCATAATTCACATAGAAGTTCAATTGCTCGTTTTTAGCCATCTGGTCTGAATATACCACACGAGTGCTTCCCGTAAATTCTTTTAATTGATAATCGGAAACAGACGGATGATCGCTATAAAAACGATTTCCGGGTGTCAATGCATCGCTTGCTTTCAGATAAGCCAACGTAAATGGCATAAATGCCTGCTCACTATCACTGGCACTACGCTTCAACGCATAGCTTCCCTTGAATGAAAGACCTTTGATAAACGGAACGGCATAAGTGATGGAGAAGTTGGCATCATAACTGAAATTATCATTCGTGGAATAAGAACCGTCATTATTCTCCATAGCAAAATAATTCCATGTACTCATTTTATTGCCCGATGTTGCATTACCCGCACTCGAGTAACTATTCAACAAAGGAGATGTATAATAGGTATTACCATCATCCAATGTTATCTCCCATGGCAAATAATTCGGCATATGAGCAAGAACCAAATAATCACCGGATTCACCGGGCTTAGTTCCCCCATAACCGTTCAAATTGCTTAAACCTTTGGTAAAACTCGATGTGGTTTCCTGCTGGTTACCCGCTATGGTTGCAGAAAATTTCAAATCGGAAGTCAATTTGATATCCACACCTGCACGGAAGTTCCATCTATTATAATCCTGTTTTCCAAGATTCGCCCCCTGAGTATAGTAAGAAGCACCCGCAAAATAAGTAGCTTTCTCGCTACCGCCACTTACATTGACCGAATGGTTCATTGTAAAAGCGCCGGACCAGGCTTCATCCAGCCAATTGTAATTCAAGCCATCCATCTCGGCCAGTTCCGCTTCATTATAAATTTTATTCATCCAGTTTCCATCCGGATCCATACTTATCTTATTATTGGCCAAATTAAAGGAATTGGCAAAACGTCCATAAGCTGCTCCTTTTAAGGTTTTAGGATGTCCCACTGCATCATTAAATCCGAATTTACCTGAATAATTGATTTTGGGAGCTCCTGATTTACCTCGTTTGGTCTTTACAATAATAGCACCTTGCGAAGCACGGGAACCGTAAATGGCAGCACTGGCATCACGAAGGACTGAAATACTTTCAATTTCAGAAGGATCAAGGGCATTGAAAGTTTCTAATGTCGGAAGACCGCTGTTGGCATCTATCTGAATCACATCATCGATTATGACCATCGGATTAGTACTACCACCATCTTTAGAATACGAGAAAGATTGACGAATAGACATAGTTGCCCCTTCACCCGGACGGCTGTCACCACCACTGATACTCAAACCAGGTATCTGTCCCGCTAGCGCAGCACCCAAATTCGACACCGGCAAATCTGAAATTTCCGAAGGAGTAATAACCCCGATAGATCCTGTCACATCTTTTGCTTTCTGAGTACCGTAACCGACTACAACCACTTCGTCCAGCATTTTGGAATCTTCCTTCAGCACCACTCTAAAGTCTTTTCCTTGTTTCGGAGCAATCGTTTGCGGCACATACCCCACAAATGAAATGACAACCTTCTTGCCCGAAGGGACTTGCAAAGCAAATCTTCCGTCAAAATCAGTAATGGTACCGTTTGTAGTTCCTTCCACCACCACACTGGCACCAATCACCGGTTCACCAGTTTCATCAACCACCTGTCCGGTGACAGTTTTAGTCTGTTGCACCGACTGGGATATAGGAAATCCTGTCTCAGCGGATACTCCCTGAACAGAAACTCCTGTCAGAAACAGACTGAGACAGACCACTTGTGTCAAGTTGCCAATCTTGTCCAGCTTCTGAAGAAATGCATTTTCTTTCTTCATAGAATCATTTTTAAAATTAAAATATTATCTTATTTTTCTTGTTGAAATATCTGTTTCAGATAAGCGACATTCGTCCCGAAGTTTTTCTTTACATTCCGGACTTCATCCTTATTCCGTGACCGTTCAATGACCAGCCATCCGCTCCACCCCATCTTATCAAGGGTATGCTTTACGGCATTCATATCCAGACGGGTATTATAAGGAAGAGTAACCCCGTCTGTATCCGTACAATGTATCTGACAAATCCGATCCTTTCCCAATTTTTTCAACTCTTTACAGAGGTCGCGTCCATTTTCCAACGCATTTTGAAAACTATAATAAATCTTTATACCTTTCGAATTAATTTCTTTCAACAGTTTTATATCCCCTCCGGCGTCCAAAGGAGTACGGATACCTATCACTACTCCATCTTTCACTGCCATTTCTCCCACTTCGTGCAAACGGCTTACCAACTCCTGACGTGCATCACCCGCTACTGTCCAGTCCTCTTTTATGCCGCCTAATGGAAGGAAAGCTACTTGGGCCCCCATCACCTTCATCGTATTCAAACAATCCTGCACTAAAGCTTTATAATTATGATGAGTCAAGAAAGATTGTCCAAAGAATCCGGACATCGCCACAGAAGGGACTTCAATATGCTGTTCCTGTGCTGTTTCTTTAAATAATTTACAGAAATGGGGCTGGTGGAACTTATTATCAAAAGTATCCCGTTTTCCCAAGCCTCCCATGTCCATTTCTATGCCATCACCTCCTAGTTCCTTCATCAATTGAAAAGAACCGATCTTCTGACGCTTTAGCATCATCCAGTCACACGCAGCTATTTTATAGCATTGTTTTCCCTCTGAATTCTGTGCTCCCAAAGGCAGTAACATAAACAGGAGCATGATTAAACTGATAATTTTTTTCACATTCATCGTAATCTAGTTATTGTTTAGAATTAAGACGAATCACAAAAAAGTATGTAATCACTAAATCTTAATAAAGTCCAAAAATAACTTAGCAAACAAATAAGACAATCCCGCAAACACGACGCTCGCCTACATCTGTTTACGGGATTCCTGCTTTATAAGGTCAAGAAATCAACCTTTACGCCATTCATTCATATATTCCCTCGGAGTCTGATCATATTTCTTACGAAAACATTTACTGAAATAACCGGAATCCTTGAAGCCCACGGCAAAAGCTATTTCTGAAATACTCATATCCGAGTTTTTAATCAACTCTATTGATTTATTCAGACGAATCTCTTTCACTAAATCCACCGGAGCAAACCCGGTCAGGCTCTTTAACTTCTTAAAGAAAGCCGAGCGGCTCAGCCCGATAGTCGATGCTATAGTATCTATATTAAAATCACTATTATCCAGATTCTCTTCTATAACCTGATGAATCTTTTCAATGAACTGCACATCTTTCTTCACCAGGAACTGTTCGTATGTATCCTGTTCCTCCTTATGTTCTTCGGGCTGCTGCCATACACGTTCACGGAACAATTTACGTTCATTCAGCAACTGTTCGATACGTGCTACCAGATAGTCTTTGCTGAAAGGTTTGATGATATAGGCATTCGCTCCCATGCTTATCGCTTTGGTCTTCGCTTCATCATTACCTTTCGCCGTCAGGATAATCACCGGAATATGACTGATCTGGAAATCTTTACGGATGCGTTGCAACATCTCTATTCCATCCATATTCGGCATCATCTGGTCGGTGACTACCATGTCGGGATGATAAAGATGTACTTTCTTCAGCCCCTCCACACCATCATTGGCCATATAAATATTGAATTTATCTTCCAATTGCAGCTTCAACATATTGCATAAATCCTTATTATCTTCTACAATCAGCACGGTAGGCAAAGACGAATCGACAGGCTGTTCTTTCTCCTCCTCGCTTTCCTTGCCGGCAGAGGCAGAAACAGATTCAGCCTCAGGAACACTCACCGTTTCCCCGCCCATATAGAAATCGACTTCCGACGGTTTGTAATGCTCCTTACCCAGTTGCAATTCAATGGTAAAGACCGCTCCCTTCCCTTCAGGACTCTCTGCATAGATTTCCCCATGATGCAGACTGATAATTTCCTTAGACAAAGCCAATCCGATGCCCGTTCCCTGATAATAAGCGCCACGTGCATTGTCAGCCTGCGAGAAACGCTCGAAGATTTCGGAAAGCTTGCTTTGGGGAATCCCCACACCGCTATCTTCCACCCGTACATAACAATGCCTGTCATCATCCGACACTCCCATCGTGACATAAATATTTCCCCCGGCAGGAGTGAACTTGAACGCATTGGAGATGATGTTGCGGATCACGATAGCCACTTTCTCCTTATCCGCCCATACCATGATATCCTCACCGGCCAGCTGGAACGTGAAGCTGACTTCATTTTCTTCGGCCATCACCCTGAATTCTTTCTCAAAAGAGTCTACCATCTCATTCAGGTTGAACAACGACACATGCAGACGCATCTTGCCGTTCTGTATTTTACGGAAATCCAATATCTGATTGACCAGTTGCAGCATCTGTTTGGTATTCTTTTCCATCAGATCCACATATTGCATTCCTTTCTGAGATAGTTTCTCCTTTTCTCTCAGTTCCTGAATAGGCCCTTGGATCAGAGTCAGCGGAGTACGCAACTCATGCGAGATATTGGTAAAGAACTTGATTTTCAATTCGGACAATTTTTGTTCGATATACACATCATTCTTCACCTTAATCATGAAAAGAGATAATTTTATAGCCACCAGCAATAAGGCTACGGCTATAATCATATAGATAACATACGCCCACCAACTGGCCCACCAAGGCGGCAGAATGACAACGGTCAACTCACGGAAAGACTCCAAACCGGGATTTGCCTCATCCAGTGTCTGTACTCTGAAAAGATACTTACCGGGAGGAACATTGGTATAGGAAGCTATACGGTTCTTCCCGTTATAGTGCCATTCTTTTTCATATCCTTCCAAAATATATTTGTAAGACACACGGTTCTGATTATTATAGTTCAACGCCGCAAACTCTAAAGTAAACATGGACTGGTTATGATTCAATGTAATCCGGTCTGTATAGGTAATGGACCGGTCAATAATGGGATGTTCCGTATAGCTGCGTATATCCCGGTTTGATATCTGACATCCTACAATGAATGTATTATAATCGACCTTTTTCGTTTCCAATTTATCGGGAGAAAAGGTCAGGATACCCTCTTTACACCCCAGCCAAAGTTCTCCGTCCAGCGTTTTCAGTGCGGTGTTTTCTTCCATCACAACCGGAGGAAAGCCATCATATTTGTCATAGTTACGCACCTGGCTTGTCGCCCTGTCAAAACAAGAGAGTCCTTTTTCCGTAGCAAGCCAAAGGAAACCGTTATCATCTTCTATAATAGACATCACCACATCATTATTCAATCCGTCTTCCCAGCCATACGATTTAAATGAAAGCTTATGCGTTTCCTCATCATATCCCGACAATTTGCTCAATCCTCCACCAAACACGCATACCCATATCTGAGAGAACTCGTCTTTATAAAGCGCGTACACATCGCTATCGGCATAATTTACCCGGTTGGCACCACGGTAGGTTTCAAAATCAATCTGCTCCACTGAGGCAAAGTTGTTTTTAAAAGACATCAGCCCGTCCATCGTACCTACCCACATACGCCCGTCATTATCCTCTATCATATTTCTCACTTCCATATAAAGGCCATACGTAGGATAGTTCTTGAATCCGTTATATTTATTCTTAAAAGTGACTTCCCCATTTTCCTCACAAAGCAGATTCAATCCTCCGTCCAAAGTACCCACCCAGATACGTTTCTTTTCATCCTGATAAGTGAAATACACATCATTCCCGCTGATTGACGACAAATCAGACAAATTATGCAGATAGCGTTTAAAACGGAAACCACCTGCCGCTTTCTCATCAGGAACAGCCTTCACCAATCCGTCGCCTTTGGTAGAGAACCAAAGGTTTCCCTTGTCGTCTTCCATGATGTGATATACATTACCTATGTGCTCGTCACCTGTCGAAAAAACATGTTTGGTTACACCGTTCCGATCCATCCGATACACACTCTGCCAACGGGTGCCCACCCAGATATCGCCACTTTTTGATTGGAAAAGGGCTCTTACCCCTATCGTATAATTTTCCTGCCCGGCTGATTGCGGAGACAACGAAAGCAGATTGAATTGCTTCTTGGGGAAATTCATGCAATACACCCCTTCATCGGCAGAGGAAAGCCACAATACCCCGTCATTATCCAACATCAGATGATAAAACTGCTGATTTGCCCTATCATTAGAAAGTTGTTTCAACTTATTAATATAAACCATCTCCGCATGTTCCCTGTCGAACAACCAGGCCTCTCCTGCCGGAGACAGGAAAAAAAGCCCTCTTTCACCGGCATCTTCCGAATACAGGGTGGTTATCTTGCCGAACATGGTAAACGGAAACCGTTTTGCGGTATGGTTCAACGGATCATAATAAATCAGCGCCTTCTCATTTTCGTGAAACCATATTTTATCATACTGGTCTATGAATGCATGAGTAACCATAGCGTCATTCATTTCAGTATTTATCTTTTGCAACCTGCGCTCGGCCAAATCATATTCGTATGTACCTTGTCCGGCCACACTGAGATAGACATAACCTGCCGGAGTAACCAGCAAATTGCTGATCGCACCTTTTATTTCGGAAAGTACATACCGGTTTACCAAACCGGTCCTTACATCGATACTGTAAAAAATACCCGCACGATCTCCGACCCATACCTTCCTGCCATCCTCAAAGAAACTGGTAAAACTATCCTTGTCACCGGAATTAATCTTACTGGTTATGAAATCGGCAGGCCGGGATGCCAATTCCGCTCCTTTATGCACGGCAGACACCTTATAATCAGTTCCTATCCAACTGATATATTCCTCCGTTTCGCACAGGACATGGTGTTTCAGTGTATAATCATGCTTGTTTATCTCGTCCCGAGAGTCGAACAGAATCTTGATAGTTACCTGCCCCTTTTCATCTACCCCGGTCAACAACAGATTTTTATCTTTGGTCAGCAACAACACATCCCCCTCGGCCGTATTTTGTAATTTTATCACCTGAATATTCTCCGAATAGTTCTTCATGTCATCATAAACAGCATGAAAACATTCGGTCACTTTATTGAAGACATACAACTTACGGTCAATGGTCTTTACCCATATATACCCGTTTTTATCCTCGACTATGCGCTGGATCTTACGTGGCGGCACATCCGAATCGTGCTCCTGTTTATTGAATGTTTTAAACTTCACTCCATCGAAACAACATAAGCCATACCAGGTTCCGAACCAGATAAAGCCATCTCTGTCTTTCAAGGTACAGTTTACCGTATTATTAGGAAGCCCTTGATCTACAGAATAATGTTCCACAATCATATTCACATTATATGACCACAGAGGAAAGCTTGTCAGGCAACAAAGTATAATAAGTATATATTTCTTCATAAGTATTTAGTTTTCTTCAAACCGAGATCAAAGATAAGAAAAAATCCGTTGGTACTTAAATTGAAATTAGTTAAATACCAATTATTGGTTAGATTGGAACGAGATAAGTCCGCGTTCTATCTATATTACTTCTCCGTACCGAATTCAGTTTGCTGTCTCTCCACCTCCATCAATACTTTTTGCCTTTCCTCTTCTGTCAGCACAACTTTCCCCGCCATTCTTTCTGTTCTAACAGGGCTTCCGGCCAGTCCTGCTCCGGCTGATTGGGCATCCGTCTCCTCCTCCGTATAACAGAAAGGCAGTTCTGACGGAATACTTTCTAATTCTATTTCCGTAGCAACCGGTGCATTCGTTCCTTCAAACTGCACATGGGCCTTCACCTTTATTTTGCCGGGCTTGCGGGTAGAACGGATCAATACGGGAGCAGAGCCAAACTCCACCGTGCGCGGATTGGCATTGATAGAGGCATCCCCTATAACTCGTCCTTCACCTTCTACAGTAAATACGATATTTTCTTTTGCCAGACGGCGCACATTACCGCTATCATCCGTCACTTCGGCCACTACTACGATAAAATCCGAACCGTCTGCCACCAATTGCTTTCCTTCCGTATCCACATACATACGCAACTTCGTGCTGCGGCGTGACGGCATCCGCTTATAGGTGCAAACCACTTTACCGTCTATAATTCCTTCTGCCACCATATTTACTTTCTGCCAGTTTTTTTGCTTATAACTATACTCGCGTGCTTCCCAGAAATCCCATACATCCTTGAATATCACCGGGGCATTAGGCATGTGTCCCTGCGCATGAACAACCGGAAGCGTCCGGCTCTCAGTACCGTCATAGACAGAGAGACGAACCGAGTCACAATTACTGAACACCACCACATCGGCATCCGAGAAAGGAGACATCTCATGGGCGATAAACACCATAGGGCCACATTCCGCCACAGGATGCTTCAATGTCGCGGCAGACTGGCTGCGAAAAGCATAATAAGCGTATTTAGGCTGACGGAACGCATCATAAATGCCCCCGAAATACGGATCGGGATGATACCCCCGCTGATGGTCAAAAGGATGCCATTGCGCCCCACCGATAAACTGCCCTGTAGTGCGGTACATTTCATCATAACTCTTTGATAATGACAGTGCCTGCACCAGCAACGGGCGTTCCCCCCAGCTACGGCTGGCACGGTTATTATTATTATGTGCATACCAGTCATCCACATTCTCGCCAAACTCACGAGTAAAAATACATTGTTCCGGACGGTCTGCCTTCTCATCATCTCCCGGCCATCCGTACACCACATCATAGTTTTCCGCCACTCCTTTCGAATGAACATCGGCTGCCGCTACAGGACGTCCGGGATAAGGAAACTCCTCCCATGTAATCCGTAACGCCTCCAGTGCGAAATCGCGCGGATAAGGCGTTTCATTCAAAATAGGCTCCCACATCAGCACACTGGGATGATTGCGGTCCCGGCGTATCATCTCACGGGTATTCCGATGTACCAACTTTGCGAACTCCGGATTTTTATTCCAATATTGCCATCCCGGAGTAGCCACAATAACAAACAGCCCCATTTCGTCGCAAGCATCCATGAATGCCGGATCTTGCGGATAATGAGCTACACGGATAATGGTACATCCTGCATCACGCAAGCGTTTGGCATCCCTCCATTGCTGGCTGTTGGGCAGCGCATTACCCACGTATGCAAAATCCTGATGACGGTTCGCGCCGACCAATTGACCAAAAGGCTTGCCATTCAACCAAAAGCCATCCTTACCTTTAAATTCCGCTTTGCGGATCCCCACACGTGTCACTCCCCCATCCAACACTTCATGTCCGGCTTTGACACGAGATTGTATCCTATACAAATAAGGCGAGTCAGGAGACCATAACTTAGGATTGCGAACTGCAAACCGTTGCCGCACCGTCTTCGATTCCCCTGCTTGCAGCTTCACCTGTTGCGAAACCCGTTTTACGGGAACATCGCCGGCATCCACCAAAACCGTCTCCACGGCTACGGTACGCGTCCGCTTTCCACTGTTATGCACTTCCGTATCCACATACACTTCCGCTTTTTTCCCGCTTATATTGTCAAAATGCACAAAAACTCCGCCTCCGGCCACCTTATCGGCCTCCAAGGCATCTGTAATAGCTACACTTGATTTTCCTATCATCCACACATCCCGGTAAATTCCTCCATGATAAGCGAAATCCAAGGTATATTGACGTTTTCCCGGAGGAAAATTCTTATCATCACTATTATCCGTCATCACTGCCAGCAAGCAACTGTCTCCGGGCTGTACCCCCTGTTCCGTCAGTTGCACAGTGAAAGGAAGGTATCCTCCCAAGTGCTCTTGCACCCTCTTGCCATTTAAATAAATCACCTGTTTTCCCATAGCTCCCTCAAAATGAAGCGACACCTCTTTTCCTTTCATATCTTGAGGAATCACAAAATGTTTCCGGTACCATGCCACACCCTGATAGTTACGGCAACCGCTTGCCTCGGCAGGCATCAGTTCCACAGTATGCGGAACAGACACTACCTGCCAGGATGTATCATCAAAACGTACGGCTTCCGCGCCTTTTATGTCTCCACGATGAAAGCGCCATCCGGGATTGAAATTATATACTATTCTTCCGCTACCGGATAAAGGGATGAATCCGGCTACAGAGGTTTCCATTTGAGCTTGTGCCAACACAGGCAACAGGCACACAAGTAAAATAAACAGTTTCTTCATAATTATTACACTATCTGGGAAAAGAGACGGACCGGCCGTCCGTTTGTACCCGTTCCTTTTGAAAAAAGGTCTTGTTGTTTTTGAAAAAGATCCAGACATTTAAAAAAAAGGTCCTGATGTTTGGCGTCAAAGACAAGGTTCTTTTAAAAAAACGTCAAGGTCTTTTTATACAAAGAACAGGTCTTTTGAAAGGAATTACAAGGTCTTTTCACCAAGCTTTCCAAGGCTCAGGGCTCAAAGGCTCACTTAGGCGGTATTTAAGCCCAAAACAAGCTTCAAGAAACCTAATAACGCACTGATTTTTAATTAATTACAATAAAAAGAAGGGGACAAGACTATATTCTAAAAAATAAAATGAATAATATAATGAGCCCCAGACATACACGAACGCATCCGACATTTACCGGAAAGAAAAATGTATAAATAAAAGAAACTTCTATTGACATCATCACTTGGTCATTCCGGGCATCGTGAAAAATCCGAATGTGCCCATATCCATTGATCCGGCCATTATGAATAAAACCCGGCAAAAAACAAGCCTGGTCAAAGCAAACACAAATTCTATAAAACGACAGACAAAGTCAAGACAATCCTGAACTTTCCAAAGACCAAAGAATAATATTCAACCCGCACGTTTTGTCCCACCAAACAGACTGTAAAGCAAATACTTACACATCTACCAAGGTTTAAAATACCGCATAAGTGAGCCTTGAGCCTTGTGAGCCCTGGAAACGCATCGGAACGACTCTTTTTCTTTGCAGAAAGACACCCGATTTATTTATTCCAAATTTTAATCCCATTTATGTACTGTGAGTCAACACCAGAATAGGATACTAAATGTTCTTTTGAGGCCGATCCATATCTAGACACAACTTCGTTAGCTGCCCCGGATTGAGCTGCTAGATCTATTGACTTTTTTCTTTTTGTCGTAACACTTTCTCCTAAAAAAGAAGTGTGACACTGCCAATAACCACATTTTAAAGTGCAGGTCCTGAGAAAACCTAAATCAACAGATATGGTAAAGCAGCCCACGCTATAACGTGGGAACTACCATGCCTATTCTTGTTGATTTTGTGTTTAGTTTCTCAAGCTTCGCACTTACAAGAGTAGCATAACGCTTCTTTATTTTCAAATGCATGGAAATGGTTACCCAAATCCGAGTACAGAATTACGGAAAAACATTTGAAAAAGAAGCGGTAAGATAAAAATATCTGTTTGATATTTGCTCTATTGTTTGGTAGGTTAGAAATAATTAATTACCTTTGCACCAACAAATCCCGCTCGCTTCCCGTAAGATTAGCGTACCCAGCGGGACATTTTTATTTATGGGAGTCAGGTATACAAATCGAGCCATAACCACGGAACAACAAATTGATATTCTCAAAGAAAGAGGTTTGCTTATTGATGATGTTGAGCGAGCTGTTAAAGCCCTTGACATCATAAGCTATTTTCGTCTTGCTGGTTATTGGCGACATTTTGAAGCTGACCACACTACGCATCAATTTAGAGAAGGTTGTCGTTTTGCAGATATTATCGACCTGTATTCCTTTGATAAGCAACTTAGGGCTTTGCTCTTTACTGCCATTCAAACGATTGAAGTTGCTGTTCGCACAAAAATAATCAAGCACTTTGCTCTTGAATTTGGAGCATTTTGGTTTATGGACGAAAACTTTGCCACCAATGAGGCTCGTTTTGCTACCAATTTAGCTGTTATCCGTAAAGAGGTGGAACGCTCACACGATGATTTTATTACTGAGCATTTCCGCAAATACAACGAACCAGAGCTGCCTCCTGTATGGAAAACATTGGAGGTTATCTCAATGGGAACACTCTCTAAGCTCTATTCCAATTTTTCAAATGCCACGGCAAAACATGCTGTCGCAAGAGAGTTCGGTTTGAATCATCACAAATTTTTTAGAAGCTGGTTAGAGTGTCTTGCGGTGCTTCGTAATTGTTGTGCTCATCATTCACGACTGTCCAACCGTGTCTTTCCAGTAAAACCAAAGATGCCAGAACGTATGCCAAATACATGGATTGCTGATTTCTCATTCCGAGAACAAACTCTTTATCCACAATTATGCTGTGTTGTGTATTGGCTCAACTCCATTGTTCTTGAAAATACATTCATTACCGATTTCAAGCAACTCTTGATAAGCCATCCATCAGTGAAAACTCGCTTGTTGGGCTTCCCTCGTAATTGGGAACAAGAGCCTTTGTGGAGGTAATAATATCTACAATAAAATTATTTCCAAAAAACAATAAGTAACAGACAATATCGGATAAAATATTGTACCTTTGTATTGGCTTAGACATTGAGCCCAAATAGAAGTGAAATATCGGAAACGAATTGCACCGAAAAAAAGAATAAATCGCTCGTATTGACACCGTAGATGAGTTAATAATAACTAAAAGGGTTAAATATTCACCACTTAGAATATACCCTTAAAGGCTACGACCATATTTCCGGCTTACCACCAGTAAACTATTGATTAACTCTATCACCAAATAGCGGTGTAGGAAGGTATTGTACATCAATATGTCAATATAGTAATCATCTCCTGACACCTCAATATGGTATTGTCGTCCCATGAAAGCAAAACCTGCACCCATTTCCACAAGGAATTTCTCTACATGTTTCACCAAACCGATTTCTACATCACGCTCATTGTATTGGTCGGTAAAGGTCAGCATATCGAATATATACGGGTCTTTGAGCATTGATTTCACATCGTTTACTTCGGGAACAGGCAGGGTTTCAGTGAAATTGTTTGCCAACGCACCATGCTTGCCATAGTCATCAAGTTTGATAGCTTCTTGCAGATAGCGTGTATTCCAATGCGATGTAATACTTTGCACCATATACCAATACCGTGCGCGAATATCCTTGACTTGTTGTAAGAGTATCAGGTTATGCGTCCAGCCTAGATGTTTGATAGGAAAGGAAAAATTATATTCGCCTAATTGCGCAATCATTGATTGCGCAATTGAAGAATCAGCACCTTTCACCATCGTAAGTTCTTGATTGTATTCGTTGAAGAACTGTATCATACACTGCATGTTGCGCACAGAAAAACCCTTTATTTCGGAATAATCGTTCTTCAAGTCCACGGACAAGCGTTGCAAGGTTTTCTTGCCCCAACCATCTGCATCTTGACTTTGCCGCAACATACCTCCAATATCCCAATACATTCGGAGCATTTCTTCGTTGGCGGCATAAATCGCTCGTTGTTGGGCAACCAATACCCGCTGCTTGATTTTACGAAGCAGTGCCGCATAACCATTGAAATTATCTGCCAAGTTATCAATTGCTTGTTTATCTGTATTTTTAGTCATAATCTTCTTTGACATTTCCACAAAGTTACGCTTTTTATTCGATTGTACATCAAATTCTTACAATATTATTAGTTATACCCATTATGGACTATTTTCTCATTGAGAAACCTCTTTTCTGCTGTTGGTCATAATGTTATCTTACAACCGGTCTTTTCTTTTAGCATTTCTATAAATTCGACCAAGTTATTTTCTTTTCCCATGATAAGTTGTCATCCAATAAACACAATGTTTCCATGACTTCCTAGTTCGATGCAGTCATTTCAAAATCAAGAGAATACCGAGCGAACGGATAAGATACACTGTTTTCAACCTCAAATTATACGGAAAAACCCATACCTTTTTTATACCTTTGCCCCCAAAAGAAAACAACAGACATGGAACTATTCAATAAAATGATTGCCGCAGCCCTGAAGGTTTCCGTACATCAAGTAGACAATACATTATCTCTACTGGACGGGGGAGCTACCATCCCTTTCATAAGCCGATACCGGAAAGAGGCAACCGGAGGACTGGACGAAGTACAAATAGGCGAAATTAAAGACAGAAATGACAAGTTGTGTGAACTGGCCAAGCGAAAAGAAACTATTCTTTCTACCATAGAAGAACAGGGCAAACTGACAGAAGAATTGCGCAAACGCATTGAACAGAGTTGGGATGCCACCGAAGTGGAAGACATATATCTGCCCTATAAGCCGAAACGTAAAACCCGCGCCGAAGCGGCACGGCAAAAAGGACTGGAACCGCTTGCCACCTTACTGTTATTGCAACGCGAAAACCATCTGGACAGCCGTCTCCCCGCTTTTGTGAAAGGAGATGTGAAAGACGAAGAGGATGCGCTGAAAGGCGCGCGCGACATCATAGCCGAACAAGTGAGCGAGGACGAGCGCGCCCGCAACCAACTGCGCAACCAATTTTCCCGACAAGCTGTCATCACCTCCAAAGTGGTGAAAGGCAAAGAGGAAGAAGCTGCCAAATACCGCGATTATTTCGATTTCAGCGAACCTTTGAAACGCTGTTCCTCCCACCGTCTGCTGGCTATCCGCCGGGGAGAGTCGGAAGGCCTGTTGAAAGTAAGTATAAGTCCTGATGACGAAGAGTGCGCCGGACGGCTGGAACAAATGTATGTCCGTGGCAACAATGAATGCAGCCGCCAGGTAGGCGAGGCAGTGCGTGATGCGTACAAGCGGCTTCTGAAGCCTTCCATCGAAACCGAATTTTCAGCCTTGAGCAAGGAGAAAGCCGACGAGGAGGCAATCCGCGTCTTCGCCGGAAACCTGAGACAGCTTCTGCTGGCTCCTCCTTTGGGACAGAAACGGGTCATGGGAGTTGATCCCGGCTACCGTACCGGATGTAAAATAGTCTGTCTGGACGCCCAAGGCTCTTTGCTGCACAATGAAACCATTTATCCGCATCCGCCTAAGAATGAATACTCACAGGCAGCCCGCAGCATCGTGAAATTGGTAGAACAATATCAGATAGAGGCAATCGCCATAGGCAATGGCACCGCCAGCCGTGAGACAGAACAATTCATCACTTCACAACGCTATGACCGTGAATTGCAAGTATTTGTAGTAAGCGAGGACGGAGCATCCATTTACTCGGCCTCGAAAACCGCCCGAGACGAGTTCCCTGAATACGACGTGACCGTGCGTGGAGCCGTATCCATAGGCCGCCGGTTGATGGACCCGCTGGCCGAACTGGTGAAAATAGATGCCAAATCTATCGGAGTGGGACAATACCAGCATGATGTGGACCAGACTTTATTGAAGAAGTCATTGGACCAGACAGTGGAAAGTTGTGTGAACCTGGTAGGTGTGAACCTCAATACCGCCAGCCGCCATCTGCTGACTTATATATCGGGACTAGGTCCTGCCTTGGCTCAAAACATTGTGGATTACCGCACCGAGAACGGGCCTTTCAGTTCACGCAAGGAATTATTGAAAGTACCCCGGATGGGAGCGAAAGCGTTTGAGCAATGCGCAGGGTTCCTGCGTATCCCACAAGCGAAGAATCCGCTGGACAACTCGGCCGTGCATCCCGAAAGCTATCCCATAGTGGAGCAGATAGCCAAAGACCTGAACTGCACCGTAGACGAACTGATAAAAAGCAAAGAACTGCGCAGCCGGATTGATATCAAGAAGTATGTCACCCCGACAGTGGGGCTTCCCACCTTGACAGACATCATGCAGGAATTGGACAAGCCGGGACGCGACCCACGGCAACAAATCCAAGTTTTTGAATTTGACAAGAATGTAAAGACCATAGAGGATTTGACTGAAGGAATGGAACTGCCCGGCATTGTGAACAATATTACCAACTTCGGTTGCTTTGTAGATATAGGAATCAAAGAGAAGGGTCTGGTGCACGTATCACAACTGGCCGACAAATTTGTGAGCGACCCCACCACCGTAGTCAGCATCCATCAGCATGTACGGGTGAAAGTGATGAGCATAGACCTAGAGCGCAAGCGCATCCAGCTCACTATGAAAGGATTGAATCAATAATTGCAACAAGGTAAAAAAGAATATGGAAGAAGATATAGAAACCTGCGGCTGGTTCGTTTTTTATAAGGATCAGCTGCTGATAGAGAAAAAGAACGGAATGTACACCATACCTTTCGGAACAGAGCCTCCCATGCCTGTTCCGGTGGGAAGCACTATCCACACCATCGGAGAGATAGAGGGACGCACTGCCAAGACTTTCTCCGTACATGCCCCGGTGCCCGGCAGCGAAAATGACCGCCACCTGATGATGGATCTCCGGAGTTCATACGACGTATTGCCTTGGGAAGAGTACAATGTGGGTGGAAAAGCCTTCCAGATACTGAATTGGGACAAGAACAGCCGCTATTGCCCCATGTGCGGCGTACCTACCGTACAGATTTCTCCTATTGCTAAAAAATGCCCCCAATGTCGTCAGGAAATTTATCCGCGCATCTCTCCTGCCATCATTGTATTGATACGCCGGGAAGACAGCATACTGCTGGTCCACGCCCGCAACTTCCGGGGAACCTTCAACGGTTTGGTAGCCGGTTTTCTTGAACCGGGCGAAACTTTGGAGGAATGTGTGCACCGCGAGGTACTGGAAGAAACAGGACTCCATATCAAAAACCTGAAATATTTCGGCAGCCAGCCGTGGCCTTATCCCAGCGGAATCATGATAGGCTTCACCGCCGATTATGAAAGCGGAAACATCAAACTACAACAAGAAGAACTGAATGCCGGCGCTTTCTATACCAAAGACAACTTGCCGGAGATACCCAAAAAGCTGAGCCTGGCAAGAAAACTGATTGATGCGTGGCTGGAGGAAAAGGATCATTTATAGAACGAGATGAGTCATGTTCCATCCATAAATACCTATTTATCGCTTGCAGAACTTAAAAATGTACTATCTTTGCAATATGGAATGGTTAAATAGCTTATTTTTTGAACACACGCCTTTACAGGCGGTTGTAATCCTCTCGATTATCATTGCCGTGGGGCTCGGTTTAGGTAAAATCCACCTGTTTGGCATTTCATTGGGAGTTACCTTCGTCTTTTTTGCCGGTATTCTGGCCGGACACCTGGGATTCTCAATCGACCCGAATATGCTGAATTACGCCGAGAGTTTCGGTCTTGTGCTTTTTGTATACGAACTGGGCTTGCAGGTAGGTCCCGGCTTTTTCAGTTCATTCCGTAAAGGCGGCGTACAGCTCAATATGCTGGGCATAGGCGTTATTCTGGCAGGTACGGTCATGACGGTGCTTTTCAGCAAACTGGGAGGCATACCGATGAGCGATATGGTAGGCATCCTTTGTGGAGCCACCACCAATACTCCCGCTTTGGGGGCCGCCCAACAGACATTGAAACAAATGGGGGAACCCGCCAGTGGCGCTGCGTTAAGTTGCGCCGTAACCTATCCGCTGGGAGTGGTAGGTGTTATTCTGGCCATGCTGCTGGTACGCAAATTATTTGTCCGTCCCTCAGATATCGACATTCACGAGCACGAGGACACCAATCAAACGTTCATTGCCACCTTCAAAGTGCACAATCCCGCCATTTTCAATAAAAGCATAAAAGAAGTAGCTTTATTAAGCTATCCTAAATTTGTTATCTCCCGTTTATGGCGGGAAGGTACGGTAAGCATCCCCACTTCCGAAAAAATACTGAAAGAGAATGATCGCCTGCTGGTTATCACCACCGAAAAGGACGCTCCCTCGCTCACGATTCTTTTCGGCGAACAGGAAAACCAGGATTGGAATAAAGAAGACATCGACTGGAATGCCATAGACAGCCAATTGATTTCCAAACATATCGTTATCAGCCGCCCCGAAATAAACGGGAAAAAACTAGGCTCTTTACGTCTGCGCAACAGCTATGGCATCAACATCAGCCGTGTGATGCGCAGCGGGGTACAACTGCTTGCCACACCGGGGCTGATCCTCCAACTGGGCGACCGGCTGACCGTAGTGGGAGAAGCCAAAGCCATAGAGAATGTGGAAAAAGTATTGGGCAATGCGGTTAAAACGTTGAAGGACCCTAATCTTGCCGCCATTTTTATAGGTATTGTACTGGGATTGATACTAGGCTCCATCCCTATCGCCATCCCCGGCATCAGCACTCCCGTTAAATTAGGCCTGGCAGGCGGACCTATCGTAGTAGGAATTCTTATCGGATGCTTTGGCCCCCGTTTCCACCTCATCACTTATACCACCCGGAGTGCCAACCTGATGCTGCGCGGTATCGGGTTATCCCTCTATCTGGCTTGCCTGGGACTGGATGCAGGCGCACATTTCTTCGAGACAGTGATGCGCCCCGAAGGAGCCATCTGGATAGCTGTAGGCTTCGCCATCACCTTTATTCCGGTAGTCATTATGGCATTAGTGGCCCTCCGCATAAGCCACCTCGACTTCGGAAGCACCTGTGGCATGCTGTGTGGAAGCATGGCAAACCCTATGGCATTGAACTATGCCAATGACACGTTACCCGGTGATAATCCGGCAGTGAGTTATGCCACCGTATATCCGCTGTCCATGTTCAGCCGGGTCATTATAGCCCAATTAATACTTATGTTTTTTATATAATTTCCAGCTATGAACGCTTATAATTCTATCACACCGGAAACCATACAGGAAGATATGCGATACCTGCAACTGCTGTCGCATAGTTTCCCCACTATAGCCGATGCCAGTACGGAAATAATCAACCTAGAAGCTATTCTGAACCTGCCTAAAGGTACAGAACATTTCCTTGCCGACCTGCACGGAGAGTACGAGGCATTCCAGCATGTATTGCGGAATGCTTCCGGGGCCATCAAAAGAAAAGTAAATGAAATATTCGGCAATACCCTGCGCGAGAATGAAAAAAAAGAACTATGTACGCTGATTTATTATCCGGAACAAAAACTGGATCTGGTAAAAGCAGTGGAAACGGATTTGGACGACTGGTATGTCATCACGTTGAACCAACTGGTACGTGTATGCCAGAATGTATCCTCCAAATATACCCGTTCCAAAGTGCGGAAGTCGCTTCCCAAAGAATTCTCGTATATCATTCAGGAGTTGTTGCACGAAAACTCAATGGTTCCCAACAAACAGGCGTATATTAATGTCATCATCAGCACCATCATTTCTACCCGCCGCGCCGATGACTTTATCATTGCCCTATGCAACCTCATCCAACGGCTCACCATAGACACACTGCATGTGCTGGGTGATATATTCGACCGTGGCCCTGCCCCCCACCGCATTATGGACATATTATGCGATTATCATAATTTCGACGTACAATGGGGAAACCATGACATTTTATGGATGGGAGCCGCAGCCGGCAACGACTGCTGTATGGCAAACGTGCTACGCCTGGCCATGCGTTATGGCAACCTTGCCGCTCTGGAGGACGGATATGGCATCAACCTTCTGCCCCTGGCCACCTTTGCCATGGAAACATACGCTGATGATCCCTGCACCCTGTTCGGACCGAAAGTAGAGAAAGAAGACTGTACGTACAATGCCAAGACGCTGCGCATGATAGGCCAGATGCACAAAGCAATCAGTGTTATCCAGTTCAAGCTGGAAGCGGAGATTATCAGGCGCCGCCCCGATTTCGAGATGGACGACCGTATGCTGCTACACCGTATAGACTTCGAGCGTAAGACCATCACAATGCCCAATGGAAAAGAATATGAGCTGAAAGACAGTTTTCTTCCTACGGTAGATCCTGCCGATCCTTATAAGCTGACAGACGAAGAACGGGAAATTATGAACAAACTCCATCGTTCATTTGTCAGCAGTGAGAAATTGAAAAAACATATCCGCTGCCTGTTCCGTTACGGATGCATGTACACGGTGAGCAACTCAAATCTGCTGTTCCACGCCTCCATTCCCTTGAATGCCGACGGTACGCTGAAAGATGTGTCCATAGCCGGAAAAACGTACAAGGGAAAAGCCTTGCTGGAAAAAGTAGGGCATTTGATCCGTACCGCCTTCTTCGCTGAGGAAGACAACGAGGACAGACCCTTTGCTGTAGACTATGTATGGTACTTGTGGTGTGGCAAAGACTCCCCTGCTTTCGACAAAGACAAAATGGCTACTTTTGAACGTTACTTCTTAAAAGAGAAAGAGTTGCACAAGGAAGTGAAAGGTCACTATTACAGCCTGCGCAATGAAGAAAAAGTATGTGACATGCTGCTGGACGAGTTCGGCGTGATAGGAACACACCGCCATATCATCAACGGGCATGTACCCGTAAAAACCATCCAAGGTGAGAATCCGATAAAAGCAAACGGCAAGATGATGGTCATAGACGGAGGATTCTCTAAAGCGTATCATTCGGAAACCGGAATTGCCGGATATACACTGGTATACCATTCGCGCGGATTCCAACTGGTACAGCACGAACCGTTCACCTCAATGCAAAAAGCCATTGAAGAAGGGCAGGATATCAAATCGAGCACTCAGATAGTAGAAATGAGCACCCAACGCATGATGGTAAAGGACACTGACAAAGGACGGGAACTGGTGACACAGATCAACGATTTAAAGAAATTGCTGATGGCCTACCGGACAGGACTTATCAAGGAGAAATCCATATAAACAGATTATCCGCAATCATACTACCGGATAATAAATGAAAGTTTATTGCCCTATGATTGCGGATAAAAAAATAAAGCCCGTATCAGACTCACGTCTACCGGGCTTTTGGATTACCGAACAAAAATATCGTTATACAATCTTGTTCATCGCCGAATCGGGGAAAACCACCGTCGGCTTGAACGATTTAGCTTCCTCAAAATCCATCATGGCGTATGACATGATAATCACAATGTCACCCACCTGTACTTTCCGGGCAGCAGCCCCATTCAGACAAATACATCCCGAACCGCGCTCACCCTTAATAATATAAGTTTCAAACCTCTCGCCGTTATTATTATCCACAATGTGCACTTTCTCGCCGGCAATCATGTTGGCGGCATCCATCAAGTCCTCGTCAATCGTAATACTACCCATGTAATTCAAATTGGCTTCCGTTACACGGACACAATGCAGTTTCGACTTTAATACCTCAATCATCATAATTCTAATGGTTAACGATCACTATCCCTTATATTTTATATTATCTATCAAACGTACCTCTCCGCAAAATACCGTAATGCAACCTACTGCATAATCCGTATCTTCCCAATCCGTTATTTTCTGAAGCGTAGTGCCGTCTACTATTTCAAAATATTCCAGACGCAAACCCGGAGCGGCAGCAATCGCATCTTCTACAAACTTCTGAGTCTCAGCGACCGGATGAGATTTTGCAAAAGTACAACTCTTAAATAAAGTCTGCGAAATATTCAGCGCATACTCTCTCTCCACCGCAGAAAGCCGTGCATTGCGGCTGCTCAATGCCAGCCCGTCTTCCTCACGCACAATAGGACAACCTACAATTTCCAGTCCGTTGAACCCTATCTGTTTCACCATTTCACGAATAATAGCCAACTGCTGGAAATCTTTCTCACCGAAATAAGCACGGGTAGGATTTACAATCATAAACAGCTTGCTCACTATCTGGCATACTCCATTGAAATGTCCCGGACGGAAACGGCCTTCCATCACTGTGTCCAACGGCGCATAGCTGAACTGCCGGGTATCAGGCTCAGGATAAATCTCTTCTACAGACGGAGCAAAAACAAAAGCCGCCCCTACTTTTTCCAACAATTCACAATCGGCATCCAATGTACGCGGATATTTTGCCAAGTCATTTTTGTCGTTAAACTGGGTAGGATTCACAAAATCACTTACCACCACTACATCATTTTCTGCAACAGCACGTTTCACCAACGAAGCGTGTCCGGCATGGAGTGCACCCATCGTAGGTACCAAACCTATTGTCTTTCCCTCACTGCGCAGGGCATCCAGCTCTGACTGAAGCTCTTTGATTGTTTGAACTAACTTCATCTTTTTATCTCTTTTGTTTGAGTAGTTTCATTTAAAACGGCTGCAAAGTAAACCATTATTTGGGAGATAACGAAGAAAAAAAGAGTTTTAATTAATGATGAGTGGTTAGTAATAAGTGGTTAATAGCTTGCAGATATGGCGCAATAAGCCCTCTTCAGCCACCGGCCGGCCACCTGTTCTTTCCCATTTTTCACCTAATTCCGCAAGGCATCGGCCATCAACTTCCAACTGCTAATTACTAATTACCAGCCACTTAACATATCATAAGGAATTATTATTCCTCGTTTCTTGCCACTCTCATCTATTTTTTTTATATCTTTGCAAAATGATTATGAGCAACAAAAAGTTAAGATGAAGGCAAATAAAGTTTTATTTATTACACAAGAGATTACCCCTTACGTTCCCGAATCCGAAATGGCAAACATGGGAAGATTTCTTCCTCAGGCTATTCAGGAAAAAGGCAGAGAAATCAGAACTTTTATGCCAAAATGGGGCAATGTCAATGAGCGCAGAAACCAATTACACGAAGTCATCCGCCTGTCCGGCATGAATTTAATCATAGACGATACGGACCATCCGCTGATTATCAAGGTAGCATCTATCCAAGCTGCACGTATGCAGGTTTACTTCATTGACAATGACGACTATTTCCAGCACCGCCAAATGGTAGCTGACGAAAACGGTGTAGAATACAAAGACAATGACGAACGTGCTATTTTTTATGCACGCGGCGTATTGGAAACGGTAAAGAAATTACGCTGGTGTCCGGACATTATCCATTGCCAAGGGTGGATGAGTGCATTTGTACCTCTTTATATCAAGAAGGCTTATCAGGATGAACCGTCATTCAGAGACTCAAAAGTAGTATTTTCGGTATTTGAAGATGATTTCAAATCGGACTGCGAAGGTAATCTGACTGAAAAACTCATGCTGAAAGGCATTGAAAAGAATGATGTGGAAAGCATCGTCAAATCTCCGGCAAATTACGAGGAGTTGTGCAAACTGGCCATTGCCTACTCCGACGGTGTGATACAAAACAGCGAAAAAGTGAACGAGAATGTCATGAAGTTCGCCCGTGAATCGGGTGTGCCCGTGCTCGACTATCAGCCTGCCGATACCTATGTAGATGCTTTCAATGAGTTCTATGACAAAGTATGGGAGTTTGAAAAGAAATAACTCACTAAGAATAATAAAGATGAAAATCAAATACTTATGCGCATTGTTGTTGGCTGCACTTATTTATAGTTGTGATGATTCAACAACCGGCATCGGGACTGATCTTATCCCCGGTGGAGATAAGATTCCGGCAAATACAGACAGTTATGAGTTTACCACCAAATCTCTGTTGGCCGACTCTGTTTATGCACGTACCAGTACTGCATATTTAGGACGATATACCGATGAGCAATTTGGAGAATTTACTGCCGACTTTATAGCACAGTTCACCTGTATGGACAACTTCAAATTTGAAGAAGAGCTGACCAAAGTCATCGGAGTAAATATAAGTCTGCAATACGGGTCTTTCTTTGGTGACTCACTGAATGCCATGCGCTTACAGGTTGACACATTGGACAAGGTTATTCCTGAAAAAGAACTAAGTACTTTCTATACCAGTGTGGATCCTAAAGATTATTACAACGAAAAAGGAAAGCCTATCGCTGTAAAAGCCTATTCGGCAGTAGGTCCGTCTACAAGCAAAGATGAAACTACAACCACAAGCAGCGGTGTCAAGCAAAGAACAATTATACAGACTATCAAATTGCCCAATTCATTAGGCGATCACATCTTCAACAAATACAAGGAGAACAAAGAGTATTTCAAGACTCCTGAAAGTTTTATCAAGAATGTATTAAAGGGAGTTTACATTCGCTGTACTCATGGCGACGGAACCATTTTATACATTGACGGTTTAAGCCTGAATCTTAATTTTGAAGCCCTGATAGAAAGTTCTTCCGGCAAGCGGGATTCGTTGGTTTACAAATCCTATTTCTTTGGAGCAACCAAGGAAGTGATACAAGCCAACCACTTCAGTAACGGTAGCAGATTGGAAGAGTTAGCCCAAGATCCGGACCATACTTACCTCAAAAGTCCGGCAGGTATTTTTACAGAAGCGACTTTCCCCATTGCAGAGATTTACAATGAACATAAAAGAGATACGCTAAATGGTGTAAATGTATCATTCACACGCTACAACGAGAAAGAGTCCAAATACAAAATGGGCATCCCCCAATATGTATTGATGGTCAGAAAGAAAGATATGTTCTCGTTCTTTGAAGAAAACAAGATTATCGATAACAAGACTTCTTTCTTAAGTTCATATAGCAGCAGTAACAATACATACACCTTTACCAACATCGCTCCCTTAATCACTTACTGCATTGAGGAACGGAAAAAAGGCATAACAGCAGCAGGTGGAGATCCTGAAAAGGAAGAAGACGGAAAAGAATGGGACGCTAAAAATCCGGACTGGAACAGAGTTGTCATCATACCTGTCAAAGCAGTATCCAATTCAAACAATGAAATAGTTGAAATATCCAACAGCTTAGGTATGGAAAGCGCTATGTTAAAAGGTGGAACGAATCCTGAGAATAAGCTGAAAATGCAAATCTTCTACACTACATTTTAAGACTTTTTTATTTAACCAAATAAAGAACAGGCGGCAACTACAGCAATATAGTTTCCGCCTGTTTAATTTACTCCACCGTAATCATACCACACCGGATGATAAATGGAAATTCATGGAACGCAAATATCCCATCAACACTTCACACCATGATTGAGAATGACCATAAAAACAGACTATATAAAATAAGCCGGCAAAATCCTTTTCACGGATCCTGCCGGCTTATTTATGTTTATGGGAATCCTCTATCCCCTAGAAAGGCAAATCATCCTTCTCGTCTGTCGCGGCAAAATCTACCGGTGCAGCGGGAGCAGCATTCATGGGAGGAAACGGAGCATCCGGTGCAACAGGTCCCTGGGCACCCACACGCTCTACTTTCCACGCACGGATACTGTTGAACCAACGACCATTCCACTCGCGGGCATCCACATCAAAAAACACATTCAACTCTTCACCTGCCTGAATATTAAATTGCGCTATCTTATCTGCTCCAAATACGTCAAAACACATTTTTTTAGGATATTGATCATGCGTTTCAATTACGTATTCTTGTACTTTCCATTCATTTCCTGTCTTTGAAACTCCTCCTCTCGGTTCGAGGACTGCTATTACTTTTCCTGCTAATTCCATATTACGTTATTTAAATTCGCCACGAAAGTACACTTTTCCTTGCGAGTAAACTAATTTTTTCGCCATTTTTTGCGCTTGAACCATAATCTTTTCGTAACTTTGGCAGTTAAATGAATATAGAGATATAGAATATAAATATAATAATATAAAACTATGAAGTTCATCGTTTCAAGTACTGGATTATTCAGTCATTTACAAGCTATTAGCCGAGTAATCAACTCCAAAAATTCGTTACCTATTCTTGATTGTTTCTTAATGGAACTGACTGACGGAACGTTGTCGCTCACTGCCTCTGACAGCGAAACGACCCTGTCCACTTCTTTGGAAGTAAATGAAAGTGACGGTGACGGACGCTTTGCCGTTTCTTCAAAAACCATACTCGAAGCCCTGAAAGAAATACCCGAACAACCACTGACTTTCCTGGTAAATACAGAGAATCTGGAAATCACCGTACAATATCAGAATGGTAAATACAGCCTGATGGGACAAAATGCCGACGAATATCCGCAGGCTCCCGCATTAGGCGCAAATGCGGTACACGTAACAATGGGCGCTCCGGTGATGCTGGCAGGTATCAACCGTTCTTTGTTCGCTACTGCCGATGACGAGTTACGTCCGGTAATGAATGGTATTTATTTTGATATCACTACCGAAGACATCACTTTCGTAGCCTCAGACGGGCACAAATTAGTACGCAATAAAACATTTGTGGCACACGGCGATGAAAAAGCCGCTTTCATTCTGCCCAAGAAACCGGCAACCCTGCTGAAGAACCTGTTGCCGAAAGAACAAGGAGATGTGCAAATTGATTTTGACGACCGTAACGCTACGTTTACATTAGAAAACTACAGCATGATATGCCGTCTTATCGAAGGACGCTATCCCAATTATAATTCAGTAATTCCGCAGGATAATCCGCACAAGGCCACCATTGACCGCATGATGCTGATCAGTGCGCTCCGCCGTGTATCTGTATTCTCATCACAAGCAAGCAGTTTGATAAAACTCCGCCTCAGTGAAAATCAGATCCAGATCTCCGCACAAGACATAGATTTCTCCACCTCAGCAGAAGAAACACTGACTTGCCAATATACAGGAAGCCCCATGAGCATCGGCTTTAAATCAACATTCCTGATCGATATTTTAAACAATATCTCGGCACAGGAAATACTTTTCGAACTGGCTGATCCTTCACGTGCGGGTGTTATTGTTCCTGTAGAACAGGAAGAAAAAGAAGACCTGCTGATGCTGCTGATGCCTATGATGCTGAACGACTAAAAACGACACGCCACCATGTGGCGGAAAAACAATATATAATACAAGCTGAAAATGAAATTGAACTTGAAGAATCCTATTGTTTTTTTCGATTTGGAAACAACGGGAACAAATATAAACACAGACAGAATAGTGGAAATATGCTATCTGAAGGTGTACCCAAACGGCAACGAAGAAACGAAGACCATGCGTATCAATCCGGAAATGCATATTCCCGAACAATCTTCTGCCATCCACGGTATTTATGACGCAGATGTGGCGGACTGCCCTACTTTCAAGGAAGTGGCAAAAGAGATAGCCCGGGACATTGAGGGATGTGACCTTGCCGGTTTCAATTCCAATCGTTTCGACATTCCGGTTTTGGCCGAGGAGTTCCTGCGCGCAGGAGTAGACATTGACATGATGAAACGAAAATTCATTGACGTGCAGGTGATTTATCACAAACTGGAACAGCGCACCCTGTCTGCCGCCTATAAATTCTATTGCGGAAAGAATCTGGAAGATGCCCATACAGCCGAAGCCGACACACGTGCCACATACGAAGTACTGAAATCCCAATTGGACCGCTATCCGGAAGAATTGCAAAACGATATGGCATTTCTAGCCGAATATTCAAGTTTCAACAAGAACGTAGATTTCGCCGGACGCATTGTTTATGATGACAAAGGCGTGGAAGTCTTTAATTTTGGGAAATACAAAGGAATGTCGGTCAGCGAAGTATTACAAAAAGATCCGGGCTACTACAGCTGGATACTGAACGGTGACTTTACGCTGAACACGAAAAACGTACTGACAAAAATCAGACTACGTGAATCGGGAATGATGAAATGAGTATGAAAGGAAAAAAAATCGTACTAGGTATAACCGGAAGTATAGCCGCCTATAAAGCGGCTATACTCATTCGCGGACTTATTAAGAAGGGAGCGGAAGTACAAGTCGTGATTACCCCCGCAGGCAAAGAATTCATCACACCTATCACTTTGTCTGCATTAACAAGCAAACCTGTTATCAGCGAGTTTTTTGCCCAGCGTGACGGGACATGGAACAGCCACGTTGATTTGGGACTATGGGCGGATGCCATGATTATCGCTCCGGCTACCGCATCCACTATTGGTAAAATGGCCAACGGAATAGCGGACAATATGCTGATCACGACTTATCTGTCAATGAAAGCTCCCGTATTCGTAGCTCCGGCAATGGATCTGGATATGTTCGCACACCCTTCCACCCGGAAGAATCTGGACACGCTCCGTTCTTACGGAAATCATATTATAGAACCGGCAGAAGGGGAACTGGCAAGCCATCTGGTAGGAAAAGGCAGAATGGAAGAACCGGAAAAAATAGTGGAAATTCTGGAAGCTTTCTTTGCCAAACAACAAGACATGGCCGGAAAGAAAGTAGTCATTACCGCCGGTCCAACCTACGAGAAAATAGATCCGGTACGCTTTATCGGCAATTATTCTTCAGGAAAAATGGGATTCGCACTTGCCGAGGAATGCGCTTCACGTGGAGCGGAAGTATCGCTAATCAGCGGACCGGTAACGATTCAGGCCCATCACCCTAACATCCGCCGCATAGATGTGGAAAGTGCCGGAGAAATGTACGAAGCCGCCATCCGCGAGTTTCCTACAGCTTCGGCCGGCATCCTGTGTGCGGCAGTGGCCGACTTTACCCCGGAAACCGTAGCCGGTCATAAAATCAAAAGAGAGAAAGATAATTTAACACTGCAACTGAAACCCACACAAGACATTGCCGCCGCACTGGGAAACCGGAAAAAAGACGGACAGACATTAGTGGGATTTGCCTTGGAAACAAATGATGAAACAAAAAATGCACAAAGAAAACTGGAACGTAAGAACCTTGATTTCATTGTACTGAACTCATTGAACGACCAAGGAGCCGGGTTTCGTTGTGACACCAACAAAATAACGATTATAGACCGTCAGGGAGCAACTCCTTATCCGCTGAAAAGCAAACAGGAAGTAGCAAGGGATATTATTGACAGACTGGTAAATAATAAATAATTTCTTAATTTGCCACGTTGCCAATGTGCTAATGCGCTAATTACCATGCGGAATACAACAGCGCAGCAAATTAGCAAATTGACAAATCAGCAAATTATTAAAAAGGAGCAAGAATATGCTGCAATCTATCTATATACAGAATTATGCATTGATTGATACATTGGATATCAGTTTCACCCCCGGCTTCTCTGTCATCACCGGAGAGACCGGCGCCGGTAAATCGATTATTCTAGGCGCTATCGGCTTGTTACTGGGACAACGGGCCGATATCAAAGCGATCAAGAAAGGCGCCAATAAATGTATTGTAGAAGCACGTTTCAACATCTCCGCCTATCAGATGGAGCCTTTCTTTACCCAAAGAGATTTGGAATATGATCCGGATGAATGTATTATCCGCCGCGAGTTATATGCATCAGGTAAAAGCCGCGCATTCATAAACGATACTCCGGCCTCATTGGCGCAGATGAAGGAACTGGGCGAGAAACTGATAGATGTACATAGCCAGCATCAAAACCTGTTGCTCAACAGTGAGGGATTCCAATTGAATGTATTGGATATCCTGGCACAAGATGACAACGAACTTTCAGCATACAAGGATATTTATACCGAGTACAGAAACGTATGCAAACAGCTGGCCGACTTCATAACGCAAGCCGAGCAAAGCCGGAAGGATGAAGATTACATCCGGTTCCAACTGGAACAGCTGGATGATGCAAACCTTCAGGAAGGAGAACAAACCGAACTGGAACAGGAAGCCGAAACCTTGAATCATGCCGAAGAGATAAAAGCGGGTTTGTACAAAGTGGACCAAATAATGGCTTCGGAAGATGCCAGCCTGTTATCCGCTACCAAAGAATGTATGCAAACCCTGCATAACATAGCGAGAGTGTACACACGTGCCCAGGAATGGATAGGGCGTTTAGACAGTTGTTACATAGAACTGAAAGATCTGTCGCATGAAATAGCAGGCGCACAGGAGGAAGTGGAGTTCAACCCCACCCGTCTGGATTATGTAAATGAACGCCTGAACTTAATCTACTCTTTGCAACAGAAGCATCACGTACAAACAATAGAGGAATTGATAGCCGTGCAAACCGACTATCATGAGAAGCTGAACGCCATCACTTCTTTTGATGACCGTATAGCAGAACTTACCGCCCAAAAAGAAACGCTATATGACAAAGTGATAAAGCAAGCTGCTGTGTTGACAAAACTCCGTTCCCAATCGGGCAAGCACATTGAAAGACAGATGCAAAGCCTGCTGGTTCCTCTCGGTATGCCCAATGTGCGCTTTGTGGTGGAACTGAATCCGCGCAAGGAACCGGACAGTAAAGGGATGGACAGTGTGACATTCCTGTTTTCGGCCAACAAGAATGGAACATTACAAAATGTAGCTTCCGTAGCATCGGGTGGTGAGATTGCCCGTGTCATGCTTTCGCTGAAAGCCATGATAGCCGGAGCTGTGAAACTGCCTACTATCATCTTTGATGAAATAGACACCGGAGTTTCCGGTTCCATCGCCGAGAAAATGGCGCTCATCATGCAGGAGATGGGAAAACAAAACCGTCAGGTCATCAGCATCACCCACCTGCCCCAGATTGCAGCACGCGGCATCACTCATTATAAAGTATATAAGGAAGATACGGAAACAGGCACCAACAGCCACATCCGCCGCCTGACTGATGAAGAAAGAGTAAAAGAAATTGCCAATATGCTAAGTGGGGCTACCTTGACAGAGGCAGCCCTGAACAATGCAAAGGCGCTGATAAGTGGCTAGTGCCAATTACCACTAACCACCTGTCACTAACCATTAACCACTTATTAAATATGTTAGAAAAGAATGAAATGATTTTCGGTGTACGCGCTGTTATTGAAGCCATACAAGCCGGAAGAGAGATAGATAAAGTATTGGTGAAGAAAGATATACAGAGCGAACTGTCCAAAGAACTGTTTACCTGCTTGAAAAATACCCTCATCCCTGTTCAGCGTGTACCCGTGGAGCGTATTAACCGTATTACCCGGAAAAACCATCAGGGAGTTGTAGCATTCATCTCCTCTGTCACCTACCAGAAAACAGAAGATCTGGTACCTTTCCTGTTTGAAGAAGGAAAAACACCCCTATTCGTCATGCTGGATGGAATTACCGATGTACGTAACTTCGGAGCCATTGCCCGTACCTGCGAATGTGCCGGTGCAGATGCCATTATTATTCCCTCGAAAAACAGTGTCAGTGTCAATGCCGACGCAATGAAAACATCAGCAGGAGCTCTGCACACTCTTCCCGTATGCCGCGAACAAAATCTGACTAATACCATCAAGTATCTGAAAGACTGCGGATTCAAGATTGTAGCAGCCACGGAAAAAGGTGATTATGATTACACCAAAGCAAACTATAAAGATCCTGTATGTATCATTATGGGAGCCGAGGACACAGGTGTTCCCTACGAACACCTTTCCCTGTGCGATGAATGGATCAAAATACCGTTAATGGGTAAAATAGAATCATTGAACGTATCGGTTGCCGCAGGTATTCTGATTTATGAAGCTGTAAAGCAACGCGGCTTCACAGAAGACAAAACGGCATCCGCTTTATAAATACCGTATCATCGTTAACAAACAACTAACTATATCATGAAGAAAGTACTTTTGATACTGGCATGCGGCATAGCCGCCCAGCTAAGCTATGCACAAGCAACCCCAAAGTGGGCCGGCAAAGCTAAAAAAGCCGTTTTTTCCATCGTTACATACGATAAAGATAACAAAATCAAGAATACAGGAAATGGATTCTATATCAATGAAAATGGAACGGCATTATCCGATTATACCCTGTTTGAAGGAGCCGAACGTGCAGTAATCATTAATGCGGACAGTAAAGAATTGCCTGTATTGCGTATCTTGGGAGCCAACTCCATGTATGACATCGTAAAATTTAATACTGAAACCGATAAAAAGACCATAGCATTAAAATCGGCATCACAGCCGGCATCGGTAGGTGAAACAGTCTATCTGCTACCCTACTCGACTCAAAAAGCGGCAACCTGCCAGACAGGGACCGTCACCAAAGTAGACACCATCGGCGACAAGGCATATTACTATACACTGGCAATGACAACCAACGAAAAAACAGTAAGTTGCCCTATTATGAATGCCAATGGAGAAGTATTAGGTTTAATCCAAAAAAACGCATCGGATGAAGCCAAGGAAAGTTATGCCATCGGAGCTACATACGGTGCCTCGCTGAGCATCACCGCCCTTTCTTTGAACGATATGTCACTGAATAAAATCGGCATCAAAAAAGGACTGCCCGAAACAGAAGACCAAGCACTGGTGTACCTGTTCATGGCATCTTCACAACAAAATCAGGACGAATATATCACCACATTAAACGATTTCCTGGAACAATATCCCAACAGCGCGGACGGATATATACGCCGTGCCACTACTTATATGGGATTTAATGATGATGAACACAACGCTTTGGCAGATGCCGACCTGAAGAAAGCACTGGAAGTGACAGCCAACAAGAGTGAAACGCAATATAATATCGCTAAATTAATTTATTCGTACACCATCTCTTTAGGTGACAAGAAACCATACGGTGACTGGAGTTACGACAAAGCTCTCTCCATTATTCATGATGCCATGCAGGCCGACAACCAACCCATTTACACACAATTGGAGGGAGACATTCTGTTTGCTATGAAAAAATATCCTGAGGCATACGCCGCTTATGAAAAAGTGAACCAGTCTTCCATAGCCTCTGCCGCTACATTTTACTCGGCAGCCAAAACCAAACAACTGATTGAAGGAACAGATATGAACGAGGTTATTGCCTTGATGGATAGTGCTGTGGCACGTTTCACCAAGCCTTATACATCGGAAGCGGCTCCTTATTTCTATGAACGGGCAGAGATAAAAGCCCAGACAGGCAAATACCGTGAAGCGGTAATAGATTATGATACTTTTTATGATGCCATCGGTGGACGCGTTACAGCCGCCTTTTATCTGCAACGCGAACAGGCGGAAATACAATGTAAAATGTATCAGCAAGCTATCAACGACATTAATAAAGCAGTAGAAATGACTCCTGAGGATGTAGCCATGTGGGTGGAAAAAGGTTCGGTGCATCTACGTGTAGGGCAACATAACGAAGCAATAGAAGCATTGGAAAAGGCTATCTCTTTAGACCCGAAAGCCGCAGCCGCATATCGTATGCTGGGATACTGCCAGATACAATTAAAGAAAAACAAAGAAGCCTGTGCAAATTTTGCCAAAGCAAAAGAACTGGGCGATGAAGTGGTAGACGGACTGATACAGAAGTATTGCAAATAATACCGGGAAGCTCCATCTGAAATCCGCGAATCTTGCTACATGATTTCTGAAATCTTGTTGCATGATTCGCGGATTTTTGCTACAAGATTTCAGGAAACATTCCCTGTCATTCATGAAAAAGCAGGAAAGAAAAAAATTCTACTTATCTTCCAACTGCCGTATAATCAGTACCCGTTTCGTATCTTCCGTCACCCGGAAACGGTCATCGCTACGCTCTCCTACCAGCCATACAATCCGGTCTGCTGAGCAAACCACATACTGATTTTCTTTCTGGAAAAGAGAAAACTTACGATCTGTCAGATAATCGCTGACCTTCTTTTTCCCTTTCATTCCGAAAGGAACAAACTTATCCCCCTGCCGCCATTTACGCACCGTGAGAGGTAGTACCACCTTATCCGCATCCAAACAGGCCGTATTCTTATTCCTGGGGATGACAAAGTCCGGCATTATTTCCTGCGTTTCCATTGCAAGCCGGAATGGGGGCACATTTTCCTCCACTTCCTCATCCGCCGGCTTCCTCCTGCGAATAATCAGCTCCGTCCTGTCGCGCAGCACCTCCCATCCGGCAGAAACGAATCTTTTTCCCGACTGGGCAGACAAACTGCGGAATACATCTCCTACCTGAACGGAATTGAAACCTAACGGATGAAGAATCTCAAACAGCAAAGCCGCCGGAACACTCTCTTCCATCAAACGAGAAATAAGAATATGGCCGGACTTTTCCATCACCCTTTCTTTCCCCGCCTCTATTTCCTTATTATATATAAGAGAAACATCAGTCAGACGTCTGGATGTTTCAGCTATACTTTCACTGACAGAAGGATTCAGCTCACGCAACATCGGAAGAATATTCAGACGGATTTTATTACGCATATATTCATCTTGCAGATTGGTACTGTCTGTAACATAACCTTGACGCAAACAACGCAAATAATCCAAAATATCCTGACGGCTCACCTCCAACAAAGGCCGTACAATGCAGCCGTTATGCGGACTGATACCTTTCAAGCCATTGATTCCCGCGCCACGTATCAAATTCAATAAAAAAGTTTCCACACTATCGTCCCGATGATGGGCTACGGCAATAACAGCCATCCCCCTCTCCTTACGCAGTTGTTCGAACCAATCATAGCGCATTTCGCGAGCTGCCATCTCAATAGAAACATGATGCCTTGAAGCATAAGCGACTGTATCAAAATGAGTAACATGCAAAGTCACTCCCAGCCCTTTACACAACTCATTGACAAACCTTTCATCTCTATCGGACTCCTCACCACGAAGATGGAAGTTACAATGGGCAGCCTCACAATGATACCCTAAAACAAGCAAGACACGCAACAAAGCTACCGAATCCGCTCCGCCACTCAATGCCACTAACACCTTATCATGCAAAGTGAAAAGTTGTTTTTCCTCTATATACTTCTGAATATTCCAATGAAACATGACACAAAGATAAGGGTTCTGCAAGACAAAAACAAAGTGCCTGTTCTTTATTTAAAAACAATCTAAATAGTTTGCATACTTCTAAGTAATAACTTATCTTTGCGAAAAATTTAAAACAAGATGCGTTTATCCGAATTAAGAACAGGAGAAAAAGGCGTAATAGTCAAGGTGTTAGGTCACGGTGGTTTCCGCAAGCGAATCGTTGAAATGGGTTTTATTAAAGGAAAAACCGTAGAGGTAATCTTGAACGCCCCTTTGAAAGACCCTATAAAATACAGACTACTAGGTTACGAGATCTCTCTCCGAAGACAAGAGGCAGATATGATTGAGGTGGTAAGCGAGCAGGAAGCACGCACGATGCAGAACCCTTACCATGGTTCCATAACAGAAGATGTACCCGTGTCCGAATCAGAACTGGTGGCACTGGCAAAAGGCAAACGCCGTACAATCAATGTAGCCTTAGTAGGTAATCCTAATTGTGGAAAGACTTCGCTATTCAATATTGCATCCGGCGCCCATGAACATGTAGGAAACTACAGTGGTGTGACAGTAGATGCCAAAGAAGGTTTTTTCGACTTCCAAGGTTATCATTTCCGTATTGTAGATTTACCCGGAACCTATTCTCTTTCAGCCTATACTCCGGAAGAACTTTATGTACGCAAACATATCATTGAAGAAACTCCGGATGTAATCATCAATGTGGCAGACTCTTCCAACCTGGAACGTAATTTCTATCTTACCACCCAATTGATTGACATGAATGTGCGTATGGTCATCGCACTGAATATGTATGACGAACTGGAAAGCAGCGGCAACAAACTGGATTACATCAAGTTAAGCCAATTGATCGGAGTGCCTATGATACCTACTGTCTGCCGGCGGGGTGAAGGCATAGACCAACTGTTCCATGTTATCATCGGTATTTACGAAGGCGGGGATTTCCTGTCACAAAAGGGCGAAATACGTTCTGAAATTCTGGAAGATCTGAGAGACTGGCACAAAACCTATGTACCCGACCACGAATTCGGAAGCCACAAAGAAGAGGAAGATGCCCGCCCACGCGGATATATGCGCCATATTCACATTAACCACGGTCCTGAACTGGAGCGCAGTATCGAAGAAGTAAAAAAAGCAATCAGTCAAAACGAAGACATACGCCATAAATACTCCACCCGCTTCCTATCTATCAAATTACTGGAAAACGATAAGGAAATAGAAAATTTCATCTCTACACTGCCTAATGGCAAAGAAATTATAGCGATACGCAACAAGGAAACCTTACGTATCCGTAAAGTGATGAACGAAGACAGCGAGCAAGCTATTACGGATGCTAAATATGGTTTTATTACCGGAGCTTTGAAGGAAACATTCACCGACAATCATTTGGAAAAAGAACAAACAACCCGCGTGATAGACAGTATTGTGACACATCGCATTTGGGGATATCCTATTTTTTTCCTGTTCCTTTACATCATGTTTGAGGGAACCTTTGTTTTGGGTGACTACCCTATGCAAGGTATTGAATGGCTAGTAGACCAGTTGGGCAACCTGATACGGAACAATATGGCTGAAGGTCCTTTGAAAGACTTACTGATAGATGGTATTATCGGTGGAGTGGGCGGTGTTATCGTTTTCCTGCCGAATATCCTCATATTATACTTTTTTATTTCTATATTGGAAGATTCGGGGTATATGGCACGCGCTGCATTTATCATGGATAAAATAATGCATCGGATGGGACTGCATGGCAAGTCCTTTATTCCACTGATTATGGGATTCGGCTGTAATGTAACTGCCATAATGGCAACACGTACTATAGAAGACCGAAAGTCCAGACTAATCACCATGTTGGTGAATCCTTTAATGTCCTGTAGTGCTCGTCTTCCCATATATTTAGTTATGATAGGTGCTTTTTTCCCTAACTGCGCCAGCTTTATGCTACTTTGCATCTACACAGCAGGCATTTTATTGGCAGTAATAATGGCCCGTATTTTCAGTAAATTTCTGGTGAAAGGAGAAGATTCTCCATTTGTGATGGAACTCCCCCCCTATCGTATGCCTACCTCTAAAAGTATCATGCGCCATACATGGGAAAAAGGAGCACAATATCTGAAAAAGATGGGAGGCATTATCATGATTGCCTCAATTATTATCTGGTTTCTAGGGTATTATCCACAACATGATGCTTACGAAAGCGTGGCTGAGCAACAAAAAAATTCATATATCGGACAAATAGGCAAAGCCATAGAGCCTGTTATCAAACCGCTAGGATTTGACTGGAAGTTAGGAATCGGACTTATTTCAGGTGTGGGGGCTAAAGAACTGGTAGTAAGCACACTAGGAGTATTATACACAAATGAAGGAGATGTGGAAAATGTGAATCTTTCTAACCGCATCCCCATTACTCCACTGGTTGCATTAGCTTACATGCTGTTTGTATTGATTTACTTCCCCTGTATTGCCACTTTCGCAGCAATCAAGCAAGAATCCGGCAGTTGGAAATGGGCCATATTCACAGCAGGATACACCACTGGATTGGCTTGGCTTATTGCATTTACTGTATTTCAAATAGGAAGTCTTATCGTTTAATAAACCTAAACCTAAAATTATTTGTTTATCAAGCATGGAGTTACAACAAATTATAGTTATTGCAATTGTATGCCTCTGCACCATATGGATAAGCATACGTATCTTTCAGTATTTCAAGCGCATAAAGAACAATAGCAATCCGTGTGAATGCTGTAGTTCGGACTGCGCCATGAAGTCTATGCAGAACAAGCCAAAGTACGGTTGCGAAAAAAATGCAGAAAAAGTGAGAAAAAAATAGCAGAATATTTGCAGATTAAAAAAAATGTCGTACCTTTGCAACCGCAATCGAGAAACAAAGATTGCTAACGACAAGGTTCCTTGGATGAGTGGCTTAGTCAGCGGTCTGCAAAACCGTGTACGGCGGTTCGAATCCGCCAGGAACCTCCAAAAGCGAAAATGGATTAGAATGAAAATTTCTAATCCATTTTCGCTTTTCAGCTACTTACGTCCTCTATGGTAGAAGTAGAGAAGGGTGGGCTTCCACCCCCGCGACTCCACTGGAGATGTTGAGGCTTTATAGCTCCCTCTATAAATTATATTACAGACATCCATCTGCATGCGAAATCAAACAACAAACCGTTTTCACCCCGTATGACGAATGTGAATATTTTATGGACGGGTGCGATATAATGTTAGATCAACTTTATTCTTATCCCCTGGGATTAAAATGCATTATATGCCATGAGCAAAGGAATTATAGTTGTAGGAGGTACAGAAGAGGAACATTACAACTTATTAGGCAAAGACAGACTTCATCCTATCATCAACGTATACCCTGAAGAAAATGACATTTATAATAAACTAGATAGTTTATTAGCTAACCCAAATTTCTCAATTATCCGCCGACAGCATTGAATATATCAAAAAATACCATTGCCCAATAAGGTGGCTAAAGAATGTTTGGATTTTTGGGAGAAAAATTAATTCCATCCATTAGCACTTCACTATCAGCATCTTATTACTTCCATCAAAAAAATATATCTAAAAAAAGAGCAAAATGTTTGCATAATTCAATTTATCCCCTTATCTTTGCACCGCGTTTGAGAGATAACGCTTCTGAAAAGAAGGAAGTTTGGGTGAGTGGCTGAAACCACCAGTTTGCTAAACTGACGTACGGGTAACCGTACCGGGGGTTCGAATCCCCCAGCTTCCGCAAGCGGGTCATAAAAGTAGTTTATGACCCGCTTTTATTTTTCAATGATTTGAGATCAAGGCTTTCGGAAGCCCTAAAAAGACGACTCAAAATACTTCATTAAAACTTCAGGGAAGATAACCAGTGGTAACTTATGTAGATTGCGATCAGAATCGCATTGGGTTGTTTTTTTTAATCCAACCGCACTGATAGCTTACTTTCGCGTATTAACATAACATACCCACAGTTTTTTCGGACTGACCATTAAATTCCTATTTTATAGTAACAGCACTAAAAAAATCATTTTTTATTTTGCAGATTAAAAACAAACTTTTAACTTTGCAGCGTCTTAGAAAAAGAGTTAAGAGCAACTGATGGCGGTATCGTCTAGTGGCCTAGGACGCGGCCCTCTCACGGCTGAAACTCGGGTTCGATTCCCGGTTCCGCTACCTTTAGAAGCTAATTGGTTTATTGTCACCAATTAGCTTTATTTTTTTATAAAACTAAAATAAAAAGAGTACTTATCATTTTTTCATTTATTGACTACTTTATACTTAAAAATGCACAAGCATTCGCATTATACCTACTAATAGTGATGCATAGCTCACAAAAAAGGAGTACCTTTGCAGCCCTAAATCATCTTAATAATGACAGTATGGAAATGAACAAAGTTTTTAAGGATGGATTGTGGAGTAAGGAAATTAATGTTTCAGACTTCGTATATACCAACATTACCCCTTATGAGGGCGATGCCTCATTCTTGGCAGGCCCCACAGAGCGAACTAAAAAAGTGTGGAACGAATGCCTCAAGGCACTAGAAGAAGAACGTGCCAATAACGGAGTTCGTTCCCTTGATAATGTAACAGTATCTACTATCACCTCACATAAAGCAGGATACATTGACCGTGAAAACGAACTGATTGTAGGTCTTCAGACGGACGAACTTCTGCGCCGTGCCATCAAACCTTACGGTGGTATCAAGGTCGTAGAAAAAGCCTGCCATGAAAACGGTGTGGAAGTAGATGAAAAAGTAAAGGATATCTTTACTCATTATCGCAAAACCCATAATGATGGCGTATTTGATGCTTATACCGAAGAAATCCGCTCTTTCCGTTCACTCGGTTTCCTGACCGGTCTGCCCGATAACTATGCACGCGGACGCATTATTGGTGACTACCGCCGTTTGGCACTGTATGGTATCGACCGACTGATTGAAGCAAAACAAGAAGATTTGCGCAATATCACCAGTCCGATGACCGATGCCCGTATCCGCCTGCGCGAAGAAGTAGCCGAACAAATTAAAGCACTGAAAGAAATAAAAATATTGGGTGAATATTACGGACTCGATTTGAGCCGTCCCGCTACTAATGCACAAGAAGCGGTTCAGTGGGTTTATATGGCATATCTTGCTGCCGTGAAAGAACAAGATGGAGCAGCTATGTCATTGGGCAACGTTTCTTCATTCCTGGATATCTATATTCAATATGATTTGGATCATGGTAAAATTGACGAGTCATTCGCTCAGGAGCTAGTGGATCAGTTTATCATCAAGTTACGTATGGTCCGCCATCTGCGTATGCAATCATACAATGACATCTTTGCAGGTGACCCCACCTGGGTGACCGAATCTATCGGCGGACGATTCAACGACGGACGCACCAAAGTAACAAAAACTTCTTTCCGCTTCTTACAAACACTATACAATCTGGGTCCGTCACCTGAACCCAATATGACTGTACTGTGGAGTCCGGAGTTGCCGGAAGGTTTCAAAGAATTCTGCGCACAGGTTTCTATCGACACTTCTTCCATACAGTACGAAAACGATACGCTGATGCGCGAAGTGCGTAACTGTGACGATTATGGCATTGCCTGCTGTGTGTCTTATCAGGCTATCGGCAAACAAATCCAATTCTTCGGGGCACGCTGTAATCTGGCTAAGGCTCTGTTACTAGCTATCAATGGCGGACGTTGCGAAAATACAGGAACTGTAATGGTGAAAGATATTCCTGTATTGACAGGAGACTTGCTGAACTTTGAAGAAGTATGGTCTAATTATAAGAAAGTATTAATGCAGATTGCACGTGTGTATAATGATGCGATGAATATCATTCACTATATGCATGACAAATATTATTACGAAAAGGCTCAAATGGCATTCATTGATACCGATCCACGTATCAATCTGGCATATGGCGTAGCCGGTCTGTCCATTGCCATTGACTCATTGTCTGCCATCAAATACGGCAAGGTACGTGCCAAACGTAATGATATAGGTTTGACTGAAGGCTTTGATATTGAAAATACATATCCTTGCTTCGGTAATGATGATGACCGCGTAGACCACTTAGGAGTAGATTTGGTTTATTTCTTCAGTGAAGAATTAAAGAAACATCCGGTATACAAAAACGCCCGTCCTACCCTGTCACTGCTGACTATCACCTCCAATGTAATGTACGGTAAGAAAACAGGTGCCACTCCTGACGGTCGTGCCAAAGGGGTTGCTTTCGCTCCGGGTGCCAACCCGATGCACGGACGTGATAAGAACGGTGCCATCGCCTCATTGAGTTCTGTAGCCAAACTACGCTATCGTGATGCTCAGGACGGCATCAGTAACACATTCTCTATCGTACCAAAATCACTAGGAGTGGATCGGGAAACCCGTATAGAGAATCTGATAACCATGATGGACGGTTATTTCACCAAAGGGGCACACCACCTGAATGTAAATGTGCTGAACCGTGAAATGCTGGAAGATGCAATGGAGCATCCTGAAAAATACCCGCAACTTACTATCCGCGTATCAGGTTATGCCGTAAATTTCATCAAATTGAGCCGTGAACATCAGCTGGAAGTAATCAGCCGTTCTTTCCACGAAAGAATGTAACATCACATATACATTAATCGTAGGGGCGGGTTTTAAACCTGCCCTTACCAGTTTAAAGACAAACCATTATGATCAGAGTACATTCTTACGAGTCAATGGGGACGTTTGACGGTCCCGGCTTACGCTTAGTCGTATTTTTACAAGGATGCAATTTCCGATGTCTCTATTGTGCCAACCCCGACACAATTGACACCAAAGGTGAAAGTACGGAAACGGCAATAGACGAAATTGTGCATATGGCTGTCAGCCAAAAAGCTTTTTTCGGTAAAAAAGGAGGTGTGACTTTCAGCGGCGGCGAACCTACATTGCAAGCAAAAGCACTGATTCCGTTATTCCAGCGGTTAAAAGAACAAAACATCCACATCTGTATAGATACCAACGGCAGTATATGGAATGAGGAAGTAGAGGAACTGCTAAAATGGACAGACCTCGTATTATTAGATATCAAGGAATTTAATAATGTGCGACATCGGCAACTGACAGAACGTAGCAACGAACAAACCATACGTACCGCTGAATGGCTTGAAAAAAACGGAAAACCTTTTTGGTTGCGCTACGTATTAGTTCCAGGCTATAGTTCCTTTGAGGAAGACATACGGGCATTAGGAGAGCACTTCAAGAACTATCACATGATTCAAAGAGTAGAAATACTACCTTATCATACATTAGGCGTACACAAATATGAAGCCATGGGAAAAGAATACAAACTGAACGGAATAAAAGAAAATACCCTAGAACAATTGGAAACAGCCAAAACGTTATTTGGTGAATATTTCAATACCGTATATTTAAATTAGAAAAGACAAACTTACCGTCTATCCGGTACTTAAGTTCCGTTAAGGAGATGAGCCCCATAATTTTCGCCTCATCTCCTTTTTATGTATAAGAAACAATATATTTATATCAGCACTACCATCACATCCCGTGCCCCATGAGCACCCATTACCAAGGCCTGCTCAATATCAGCTGTCTTTGACGGACCGGAAATAAAGGTTCCGAAACCATATTCGCCTGTATCTATCAGTTTATATGCTTCATGCATATTGTTCACAATCTTATTCTTATCTAGAAGAATAACCAACTTTTCGGCAATAAAATAAATGGCACGCTGCTTTACATCCTGCTCTATCCATACCCCACCATTCTCCGCAACCCCAATCTTTCCATCTATGACAGCCAAATCCGTCCCATTCAATTCTGCAGGATCTTCCAAATCATCGGGATTAAATGTTGCACAAGTAATACTCTTCAGATTAGAAGCGATGCGTTTGGCTCCAGGATAAGCTTTTTTAATGAAATCATTCACGTTCTCCTCTTTTTCCAAAAAAATGGCTTCTCCTCCTACTTGCTTCATGACGAAATAAAACTGTTCTACCATACTGGGATAAGTCAATGCCATATCTTCCAATGGCTTTAAATCCGGTTTCTCATATTTTACATGTGTAGCACGCCGGATGCTCTGCAATATATCTTCTCTGCTGCTCATAATTTACTTCACTTTACCTTTCTTCCACATTTCATTGAAACTCTCCTTAGCAAATTTCGGCATTTCACGTCCTTTCCCCCAGTCATTCAATCCGTTATAGATAAGGAAACGCGGCACTCCGTTTACCAATGGCGCCCATTTTAATGCCATATTGAATATCGAAGGGCGGTTCATCATGAATTCCATGCCACCGGACATTACCTTTTTCATCCGGTCTGCCTTACCCAATTTATCCAAATCCTGGCGCCACAAATAGATCTGCTCCGCCAAATCCACTTTAGCCGGACATACAAACGAACAGGAATAACACAAAGAACAAGCCGACACATTGTCATAATAATGTAACGGCGCCTTCAACATCCCCAGGTTAATCCCGATAGGGCCGGGAATAAAATAAGTATAAGAGTACCCCCCACTACGTCTATATACAGGACATGTATTCATACAGGCTCCACAACGAATACAATTCAAAGTCTTGATATGCTTTGGGTCGGCTAATATCTTACTACGTCCGTTATCTACAATAATAATATGAAGTTCCCCACCCTCTCTAGGCTTTCGATAATGAGAAGTATATGTAGTAATGGGTTGTCCTGTAGCCGAACGGGCCAACAAACGGGTGAACACTCCCAATGATTCACGATCCGGCACAATTTTTTCCATACCAAAAGCCGCAATCTGTAATTTAGGCTGGGAAGTACCCATATCCGCATTTCCTTCATTGGTACATACCACAATCTCACCAGTAGAAGCTACAGCAAAGTTAGCACCTGTCATAGCCGCCTCAGCATGAATAAATTTCTGACGGAGATTTTTCCGGGCTGCATGTGTAAGGTAAGTAGGGTCAAAATTTCCTTTCTCCGTACCCATCTCTCGCTCGAAAAGCTCACCTACCTGTTCACGTTTGATATGAATAGCAGGCAATACAATATGGCTCGGCTTCAGATGCATCAATTGCAAGATACGCTCTCCCAAGTCGCTTTCTACCACTTCAATCCCTTTGCTTTCCAAAAAAGGATTAAGTTCACACTCCTCGGCCAACATGGATTTGCTTTTTATAAAATGCTTCACTCCGTGCTGGTTCAGAATATTGTAGACAATGTTACAATACTCATCCGCATCCTTTGCCCAATAGACATGAGCTCCGTTAGCACGCGCATTGTTTTCAAACTCCACCAATAATTCGTCCAAATGGCTGTTACTATATAGTTTAGTAGCACATGCCATATTACGCAATTCCTCCCATTCGGGAACTTCTTTACTCAGTCTGTCACGCTTTGCCCTAACCAGCCAAAGTGTTTCGTCATGCCATGCGGCCTGTTTCTTGTTTTTCAGAAACTCCGCAGCTGCTTTTGAATGTTTCGTACTCATAATCCTGCCGCTAAGATTTCAACAATGTGCAATGTCTTGATAGGAAGTTTGTCACGGGCAATGATACCATTCTGATGCATCAGGCACGAACTGTCGGCCCCCACAATGTATTCAGCACCGGTAGCAATATGACGCATCACCTTGTCATGCCCCATCTGCACGGAAACCGCATCTTCCTCTACGGCAAACATACCGCCGAAACCGCAACATTCGTCTTTGCGTTCCGGTTCCACAACTTCCACTCCTTCTACCAAAGAGAGCAAATCACGCAATTTGCTGAAATAAGGAATATTAAGTTCGCTGGCAGAAGAAAGTTTCATCAATCTCACTCCATGACAACTGTTTTGCAGACTCACTTTATGTGGAAACTTGGCTTTCAACGAAGAAGGCTTGACGATATCATGAATAAACTCACAGATATCATATATCTTACCTTCGCTGGCACACCGATGTTTGTCTTCTTTCAACAGACGACTGTAGTTATCACGCACAAAAACGACGCAACTGGCCGAAGGGCCCACTATATAATCGTAATTCTTAAACTGTTCGTCAAAATGACGGGCCAAATCTACCGCTTTATTCTCGAAACCTGCATTCGCCATCGGTTGGCCGCAACAAGTCTGATTGAGAGGATAATCCACATCCACTCCCAAACTTTTCAGCAGCTTGTACGAGGCTATCCCCACCTGCGGATATACCGCATTGATATAACAAGGAATAAATAAACCTACTTTCATTGTCATTAGTTAATATGTGTCCTATATTGAATAACAAAGTTAGAGGATATTTGTTAAGAAAACAACGAGATTTCTAACGAATAATGAAGCGGAATAGGTAAAAAAGCATAATATTGTGAGCAAAAGCCTTACTAATAAAAAAGTACTCCCCGCGAATCACTTCGCAGGGAGCACTTTTAACTAATAACTAACTTTGTGGTTTACGTAATTTCTATATGACTAACTTATAGTGCAAAGATAGAGGTTAGGGACCACATCCACAATCACTTCATTTAGGTATTCTATCTTATTCCACTCACCATTTGTAGGTATTATAAGTTCATCTTCACCTCGCTTAGTTCAACCAGTTTATTTACGATAGCGTAAATAGTCAATCCGGCAGGTGAATGTATCTGTAGCTTGCGCGCAATATTCCGACGGTGAGTTATCACCGTATGAATGGAGAGGAACAGTTTTTCCGCCGTTTCCTTATTTGTCATCCCACGTACCACGCAACAAATAATTTCTTTCTCACGCTGGCTCAACGCTTCCTGTTCGCCATCTGTTTCATCCACACCAAGATTCATCAGGTCTACTAACTTTTTATTTAAAACTTCGATGTCATCATATAGCGCTATACTCTCATCGTATCCCTTCAACAGATTGGTATCTGTGACTGAACACAACAAAGAAACGCATTTGACAGATGCCTGTGGATAGTTCGATTTGAACTCGTCCACGTTAAACCATCCTCCGAAAGTAGGATTTATGATTAGAATATCCGGCTGATGTCCCTGCATACAATTTTGCAGTCCTTCAAGAGAAGTTATTTCCACCGGCTGTATTATAAGATCAGGCATGCGCTTCAGCACAGCCACAAGTCCGCTACGCACAATGACTGAAGTTTCGGCCACCGCAACGTGCACAAGTTCTGTCCGTTTCATTTCCCCTCCTTTTCCAGCCTAAGTACAGCAGGCACAAACAAGTAATCCTCTACGCGGCAATGAGATGCCAAATCTTGTTCACAACTGAATATGTCGAATAATACGGCGTTCAACAAATGGTTATTTCCTTTTGCCGGATAATATTTAATAATGATGTTTTTTAACTCAGTCAGTGTCGCATCTATCTGATCATGCCTGCGGGCAAACTGTGAGATACGGAATCCTCCCGTTTCTCGTCCCGTCATCAGATTCTCTACATAAGTAAACACATTCATATCTTCATAATCCATGTGTTTACGCACTTCTCCGGCATACTGATCAAAAAATTTCAGAATGAGAAATGCAACCTCGTTTTCCGTGGAACAATCTATAGCTTCTATCAATTTACGGCGTATGGTAGGCAGACAGAAATCAAGGAAATAATGATGTGCCTGTTTTAAATAATTCATCAATGAAGGCATAGAAATATCCTTCACATCATCCTCCATCCGGTCGCTATCTTCAATCATGAAGTTTACCACCGCAAGGAAAGTACGACAATCCACTCCATTTTCACGGCACACCTCCTGTACTGTCTTGTCTCCAAACCCTAACGAAAGATCAAAACGGCTCATTACCTGTAGCAATGTATAGTTATCACAGATAAGATAACTCATTTTGTCCGTCAGAGTATATTTACTTGTTTTATACATAGTTATGTTTTTTGTTTCTCTTTATGGCCGCAAAGTTACGGAAAATCACCAGGGTTATCAATCACTATAAATAGGTATTTTCTCTTGTACCCATAATTCCCGTTCAACCGGCCAATGCCAGTCTTTTAATTATACATTAATATATAGCCGTTAAGATAAGTGGCAAGAAGCAACCACAAAAGATAAGGAACAAAAAGATATGCCGAAGATTTCCTCACCGGATAACTTTCTATCATATAATAAATAACAAGCACATCCAGCACCAGAATATTTGCAAAACCTAGCAACGGACTCCGAAAATAAAAGAAGAAAATGCTCCATGTAAAATTAAACAGAAGCTGGAATCCGAATAATCTGATAATCATTTGTCGTCTTATTGTCCATATATGCCAAATCAACCCGATAGAAATTCCCATGCACAGATAGATAAAACTCCAAGCAATGGGAAAAGCTATATCAGGGGGGGTACAAGAAGGTTTTTCCAATGCAGGATACCAGTTGAGTATAGACTCCGACTGAAAATAAGAAGCAGTACAGCCTACACTAAAACAGATAAGTATAGCAATCAGTATGGGGATTATTCTTTTCATAAGGAGAATTATTTCTATTTATGCCATAATTAACAAACCAACCTCCGGATTTGTTGCAGAAACAGAACACTTCTCCCCTGCAGGTATCTAAAAAACGTGCTCCCATTCGTTCGCTTACGATGGGAGCACTTACAACACAAAAACTAAACTAGACTTAACTAAACTATTCTATTAAGAAGTTTCACAACTTCCCTTGTCTATGCTGCAAATATAAAAAGATTATTTCTTTTTTGCAAAAGGATATCGACAAAATATCAACTTTTATCATTCAAATATCACATTTTTCAAACAGAATGACTATTCAAATATATCTGTAACTCCTGTTTATAACTATCGGAAATCGGAATATACTCTTTACCGAAAACAATCCGCCCCCGATCAAGCACCTTAATTTTACTCTTTTGCACTATAAACGAGCGATGTACGCGAATAAAACGACTGGAAGGAAGCTTCTCTTCCATAGCTTTCATACTGATAAGTGACAGGATAGCTTTCGGCTCATCCTCCACATGTATTTTAATATAATCCTTCAACCCTTCTATATACAATATCCGGTCTAAAGCAATTCGGAGCAATTTATAATCACTTTTTACATATATACAATCATCCGCCTCATCGGCATCAACACCATTATCCGCCTTTTGTTTCAATTCATACCATTGCACCGCTTTATTCACTGATTGCAAAAAATCGACATAGCTGATAGGTTTCAACAAATAGTCCAAGGCATTGACTTTATAACTATCCAAGGCATACTGTCCGAATGCAGTAGTAAAAATAATTCTTGTTTCAGGACTGACCATGCGTGAAAACTCCAAACCGTTCAACTCGGGCATTTGAATATCAAGGAACAAGACATGCACCTCCTCGTGAAGAGGAATTTCTGTCATAGCTTGCACCGCACTGGAATACCTCCCTACCAACCGGAGGAAAGACGTTTTTTCCACATAGCTTTTCAGCAATTCCAAAGCCAGCGGCTCATCATCTACAATAGCACAATTCAGTATCATAAACTTTTAGTCTGTATAGTTAATATAGAAGAATATACCTGTCCGTTTTCACTGATCCCTTTTATCCATTCGTAATGTCCCGGATAAATCAGTTCCAACCGCTTGCTTACCTGTTCCAGCCCCACTCCACTTCCACTTTTATCTTGCCCGGACTTCGGATGATTGCTGTTAAGGATCTCACATCTCACCGTACCATCCGTATGCCCAAAGATAGAGATACTGATAAAACTGTCTACCGTGGGGCTGATACCATGCTTGAAGGCATTTTCTATCAGCGATATGAAAATAAGGGGAGCGATTTGCAACGCACCTCCAGAATCTGCCTCCAAATTCACACTCACTTCTACCTGCTGTGGCAAGCGGATACGCATCAGAGCTACATAATTACGGATAAAGTCCAATTCTTTTTCAAGCGGAACAAAAGTCTGCTGATTGTCATAAAGCACATGCCGCAACAATTTACTCAGCTCTTGTACTGCCTCTTGTGCCTTGTCACTATTAAAAGCAATCAAAGCATAGATATTATTTAATGTATTGAGCAGAAAATGAGGATTCAACTGGTTCTTCAAGTTTTTCAGTTCCGCTTCCGTCTTTTGTCTCTCCGCTTCTATCAACCGCTCTTCCGCCTGACGCCAACGCAGGCTGGTACGAATGGCCGCACCCAATCCGGCAACAAAAATCATCATCCCCATATCCCGCGCATAAAATATCCAACGGGGCGGAATATGACGTGCAAACTCAGGAGGCGGAGGAGCGCTTATACTTTCCAGAAATACATGAAGAAGCACACTCAGACAAAGTATCAGCACGGCATTGCTCAGAATATACTTACGCATTTCGTCCGTGAACATATAGCGGGGAACCAGACACAAGTAATTGACATAGAAGATAATAAAATAGCACAAAGGAACACAACTATGCCTCAAGAATTGGGCCAGATTGAAGCCGCTTCCACGGTCCATGAATACAAGCGGAAAGCCAAAAACGAGCAACCAACTGACAATATGGATACTCATTTCCAAAAAACGTCGTTGTGAAAATAACTGTTTCATACAGGCAAAGATAAGAAAGATTAGATTAGAAATAAGATTTCCATGATTCTTATTCCATAAAATAAGACTGGCAGGAATCAGTGAAGCAAAATTGATTTACAAAAAACATTATAAACAGATAATCGGGAAAAGACCGGAACCCAACTAGCATTCCCATAAATCAATTCTGCTTCACCCCCACACCTTTTCATCCCTACTCGTAACGCAAAGCGTCTATCGGATCCAAATCTGCAGCTTTCTTCGCCGGATACCATCCGAAAAACACACCGGTGACGGTACATACCAGAAATGAAAGCAACACACTCCAAGGCTGGATAAATACAGGCCAATGTGCTATCGTTTTAATCATAAAACTGGCTCCACAACCGATAATCACTCCTATCAGCCCCCCCGTGATACTGATCAGGATAGCCTCTATCAGAAACTGGCTCAGGATATCTACTCCTCGAGCCCCGACCGACATACGCAAACCAATTTCACGAGTACGCTCTGTTACAGACACATACATGATATTCATGATACCGATACCACCGACCACCAAAGATATACCGGCAATACAAGCCAACAAGGTAGTCATCAGGTCTGTTGTAGTGTTGAGCATACTACTCAGCTCCTGCTGGGTGCGGATGGTAAAGTCATCATCATCCGTTTCTTTCAGCTTATGTTCACGACGCAGAATGGTCGTTATCTCATCTACAGCCTCATCGGTCATATCTTCTGTCAGAGCCGAAGCAAAAATTCCACTTAGGTAAGTCTGTGCCAGCAATCGTTTCATCACCGTACTGTAAGGAGCCAGTACCACATCGTCCTGGTCCATGCCCATCGAGTTATACCCTTTTGATTTCAGCACACCAATTACCCGGAAAGGAATTTGATTACAACGAATCACTTTCCCTATCGGATCCGATCCGTCGGGAAAAAGATTATCGACAATGGTTTTACCGATAACACAAACCTTGGCTGCCGTACGGATGTCATTCTCGGTAAACATCTCCCCCTGTTCCACGGTGAGCTGACGTATGGTAAGATAATCCATACTTACACCACTCACCGAAGACGGGTAGTTGTTGGCCCCCGCAACAAGTTGTCCCGAAGAAGAAACGTTGGGACTAATGCCGGAGAGATTAGTACACTCTTCGCTCAACTTTTCATAATTTTCCAGTTTCAGTGTCTGCATGGCCGAAGGGTCTTGGCGGACCCCTCCACGCATCTCTGCTCCCGGATGAATCATAATCATGTTTGACCCCATCTCCGAGATTTGTTGCTGGATGCTCTTTTTCGAGCCCTGACCGATGGCAAGCATAGCAATGACTGATGCCACACCGATGATGATCCCCAACATGGTGAGGAAAGCGCGGAGCTTGTTGTTGGCAAGAGCCCGGAGAGCTATTTTAAATAGATTCGTTCCGTTCATAATGATTCTTTTTTATGGTTAGTCCTCATCATTCTTGGGCAAGGCAGCCAGCGCGGCAGCGGCCGAAAGTATCTGAGGATTGATGGTATCTTCCACTACATGTCCGTCACGCAAGCGGATATTACGGCTGCTATACTGGGCTATTTCGGGATTGTGAGTGACAAAAATAAGTGTACGGCCTTCGGCGTGTAACTTTTGGAAAAGTACCAGAATTTCGAAAGAGGTACGGGTATCCAGATTACCGGTCGCTTCATCAGCCAAAATAACGGCAGGATTATTCACCAGAGCACGGGCAATGGCCACACGCTGCATCTGTCCGCCGGACATTTGGTTGGATTTATGTTCCAAACGGTCACCTAGCCCCACGGCTATCAGTGATTCAATGGCACGTTTCCGTCTTTCGGAAGCCGATACGGACGAGTTATACATCAAGGGCAACTCCACATTCTCTACGGCAGTCGTCTTAGGCAACAGATTATAGTTCTGAAATACAAAACCTATTTTACGGTTGCGCAACACAGCCCGCTGAGGTTTGCTCATGGTACGCACGGACACACCATCCAACAGGTATTCACCACTGGTAGGGGTATCAAGACATCCCAAAGTATTCAGCAGAGTGGACTTGCCGGAACCAGAAGTACCCATGATAGTGACAAACTCTCCTTCATAAATGGTAAAAGAGATGCCACGCAGAGCGTGGACGGTTTCATCGCCTACCTGGAAGTTCCGTTTTATATTTTGTAATTCGATTATCTTTTTCATATGATTTATTCTTTCAATGTAAACGGAAGCATTACCTTTTATTACTTGTTCTTTTTCTTATTGCTTCCCGGAGGGCCTGGCATGAACGGACTTCTCTCACCTTCTCCGGCAGACGGCTCTTCCATTCCAGGCATAGCACCTTTCACTACCGTTTCTGTCACTACCGGCGTATTTTCAGTGATGCCACTCACAATCTCTGTCTTGCTGCCATCAGTAATACCTATTTTCACAGGATGGGCGGTAAAGGTATTGTTATCCAGTGTCCACACTTTATGACTGCTCTGACAATCGTTTATCTTACGACCTCCCACTATGTCTTTGTTGGGAGTAAAGCGCAAAGCCTTGTTGGGAACGGTCAACACATTATCCTTGGTCAATGTATAAATGGTAGCGTTGGCGGTAAGACGCGGTTTCAGTTTCAAATAGGGATTATCAGCTGTTATCACTACCTCATAAGTAACTACAATGGTACTGGTGGTTGTTGAAGAGCTGCTGCTCGTGCTGTTCGTACTTCCCAAACGAACCTGTCTGACTACTCCTTCGAACACATCGTCGGGATAAGCATCCACGGTAAAGGTTACACGGGCTCCTTCCTCCACCCCGGCAATATCGGCTTCATCCACATCGGCCACCACCTGCATCTTGGTCAAGTCGGCAGCGATGGTGAACAGTGTCGGAGTTTCGAAACCGGATGCTACGGTCTGTCCTTCTTCCACATCACGGCTGGTCACCACTCCATCGATAGGCGAGGTGATGGTTGCGTATGACAGGTTACGCTCAGCCTTTGCCAGAGCCGCCTTGCTTTGCTCCAATGCACTTTGGGCACGTTGGAAATTATAAACCGTTTCTTCATAGTCCATATCGCTGATTAATTGCTTCTCGTGCAGTTTACGGTTGCGGTCATATAATTTCTTTTGGTAATCGTACTCGGCCTCATTGCCGTCATAAGTGGCCTTTGCCGACTGAAGTTCACTTTGCAGTGTCACTTTATCCATCTCGGCTATCAATTCTCCTTTCTTTACCACAGAATTGTAATCCACATAAATCTTGTCAATAATACCAGATACCTGCGTACCCACTTCCACCTCTGTCACCGGCTCTATGGTCCCGGTAGCAGTAATGAAATTGCTGACATTACCTTTCGTTACGGTTTCCGTTGCGAAATCGACCGTACTTTTTCCCTCCGGTCCGCCAAGCATCCAGTAACCGCCTGCCACGACCACTACGGCTACCGCTGTAGTAAGAATCATTTTCTTCTTTTCCATAATATAATATGTATAGCGTTATGATTATAATTTTATATCCTGACCTGCATAGAAGTTCAGTAGAGTCCGATCCAAGATAGCCATATACTTGGCCTGAATACGTTGCTGCTGTGCACTGAGCAGGTTATTTTTCTCGGTAAGCAACTCTACGGTATTCTTCATTCCCAAGTTGAATTGCTCGCTGACCATCTCATAACTGGCCTGGCTACTTTTCAGCTTACTCTCAGCCGCCGCATATTGCTCTTGAGCATTAGTAGCGTCCAACCACAGACTTTCTATATTCTTATAGAGTTCCTTTTGCTTGTTTATCAAATCGAGTAGACTACTATCATATTGCAAACGTGCCTTCTGCACAGCACTTTTGTTCTGGCGATTATCAAAAATCGGAATGTTTATATTCAATCCTATCATATTATTCCAGCCATATTTCATTTGTTTGCTCCAGCTATTATCACTGGCACTGTTTGTCATACTCCCCGTAGATGCACTCAGACTGATGGTAGGGAGATAGCCGGCTTTAGCCACTGATATGTCCAATTTGGAATTCTCTATGCTCAACTTGCTGCTTTGAATTTCCGGACGTGATGCCAAAGCCTGCTGATAAACATCCTCCTGAGCAGGTAACGGTTGCAAAACATGTTCATCGGCGAATTCGGGAAGAACCAAATCCATTTCTTCCGTACCATCCAGCTCCAACAACTGCTTCAACTGCAATTTATAGTCACGCAAGGAACTTTCGGAGATCACCAACTGATATTTGTCACTGCCTACCTGTGATTCCAATTGTGCCAAATCGGCTTTTGAAATACTTCCTTTATGAAAGAGTTCTTTGCCCCTGTCGTATGTAGCTTGGCTCACCTGTAAGGTGTTCTGGTTAATTTTCACCGACTCGTCGGCATAAAGTATCTGGATGAATATTTGTGCAATCTGCTCTTGCAAAGAGTTTTCTGTTTCGGCTACGGTAAGCCCTGCAATCTGCTGACTCGTCTTCTTTTGTTTGATGGCATTCAACCGTTTGTTACCATTCCACAATGTCCATTGTGCATTCAGACCATAGTTTCCATTATAAGTGGTTTTACTGTCACTACTGATGATTTCCGTTCCGCTTACCGTGTTACTGGTTTCCTGATACGGACGGTTCGTCACATTCTGTCCTGTACTGAACGACAGACTGGGAAATAGTGCGGCTTTGGCGGTTTTCACGTCTACAGAACTCTCTTCCAGTGAGATTTTGTCCTGCTGCAATTGGATATTTTTCTCCAATGCATAGTCAATACAGTCGTCCAGCGTCCACTTTTTGGCCTCTTGCGCGGAAACCGAAGTGACCGCGACCCAAATCATTACGAAATATACTACTCGTTGTCTCATCCTTTTTACTATTTAATTTGTTTGTACAAAAGTAGAGGACTGTGATTTTTTTAGCAATAAATATAGATTTGTGGAATATTTCTATGGACAAAAACTTGCTTTTTACCGATAAAGTGTTTTTCTTTGTAATTATTACAACTTTAAGATAAATTTATGAATGATTCTTTGTTGACACGCATCTGGATATTCTATCGCGACGGCTTTCGCGAGATGACCTTGGGACGTACCCTTTGGACGATTATTCTTATCAAACTATTCATCATGTTCTTTATTCTAAAACTTTTCTTCTTTCCCTCCTTCCTTGGCGGGAAGACAACGGAAGAGAAGCAACAGTATGTAGGTGAGGAGTTAATAGAACGGGCAAATCCATAAACATTTAAATAAATCAGAAAGTTATGTTTGAAAACATTGACACTTCATTAATTGACTGGTCAAGAGCACAGTTCGCTCTAACGGCCATGTATCACTGGCTTTTCGTACCTCTCACTTTGGGATTAGCTGTGATAATGGGGCTCATGGAGACCTTTTATGTAACAACAGGTAAGGAATTCTGGAAGAACACAGCTAAATTCTGGATGAAACTGTTTGGAATCAATTTCGCCGTAGGTGTTGCCACCGGTCTGATTCTGGAATTCGAGTTCGGAACTAACTGGAGTAACTATTCCTGGTTTGTGGGCGATATCTTCGGAGCCCCACTGGCTATCGAAGGAATCCTGGCATTTTTTATGGAAGCCACTTTCATTGCCGTCATGTTCTTCGGCTGGAACAAAGTGAGCAAGCGTTTCCATCTGGCATCCACCTGGCTCACCGGACTGGGAGCAACGATCTCCGCTTGGTGGATTCTGGTCGCCAATGCCTGGATGCAATACCCCGTAGGGATGGCTTTCAATCCCGAAACAGTAAGAAATGAAATGGTGGACTTTGCAGCTGTCGCCCTCTCTCCCATGGCTATCGCCAAGTTCTTCCACACAGTGTTAAGCAGCTGGATACTGGGAGCCGTTTTTGTAGTAGGAATAAGTTGCTGGTATTTACTGCGCAACCGTCAGAAGGAGTTCGCTCTGAGCAGTATTAAAGTTGCTGCCGCCGTAGGTTTGTTCGCCTCTCTCGTCACTGCATGGACGGGGGATATTTCGGGAGTACAGGTAGCCAAAGTGCAACCTATGAAAATGGCTGCCGCTGAAGGATTGCATGATGGCGGAAACGGAGTACCCTTCACCATTGCAGGCGATTTGAAAATCCCCAAAATGCTTTCTATCCTTGCCACTCACGACATAGACGGTTATGTACCGGGTATCAACAATCTGCTGGAAGGTGGTTATCAGATGCCCGACGGTACAACGGCTTTATCGGCCGAAGAGAAAATTAAACGCGGACAGATTGCCATCGCCGCCCTGGATGCATTCCGCAAAGCGCATAAGGCAGGTGACGAAGCAAGTGCCGCAGCAGCTCGCAAGACATTGGACGAAAACGTAAAATATTTTGGTTACGGATATATCAAGGATCCTGCCCATCTGGTTCCTAATGTAGGACTTACTTTCTGGTCATTCCGGATCATGGTGGGGCTGGGAGGTTATTTCATCCTGTTCTTTATTATAGTACTGATTGTATCGAAAAAAGAGAAACTGGCTGATATGCGATGGTTGCAACGGGTGGCTTTGTGGACTATTCCACTAGCCTATATCGGCAGTCAGGCAGGCTGGGTGGTAGCCGAAGTGGGGCGCCAGCCATGGGCTATACAGGATATGTTGCCTATAGGAGCAGCCATCTCCAAATTGCAGACAGGTTCCGTACAGCTTACTTTCTTTATCTTCCTTCTATTGTTTACCGTTCTGCTCTTTGCTGAAATAGGTATCATGCTGAAGGCCATCAAGAAAGGACCGGAGGGAATTAAGAATTAAGGAATAAATGAAACAGGTGGAAATAATTCAGGCTGCGCAATAAATGGGCTACATACAGGAGATTAATTCCGCCATCAAGTCATTCTTTTTTTAGTTCAAGTTTCTCTAATTCTATTTTTCAATATTCAATTCTCAATTTTTAATTTAGAATATTATGGACTATATATTTCTACAAAATTATTGGTGGTTCCTAGTATCGTTACTGGGTGCTTTGTTGGTGTTCCTACTCTTTGTGCAGGGTGGCAACTCTTTGCTGTTCACGCTGGGACGCAATGACGAAGAACGTGCCTTGCTGGTAAACTCCACAGGACGCAAGTGGGAGTTTACTTTTACCACCCTTGTCACTTTCGGCGGCGCCTTCTTCGCTTCTTTCCCGCTGTTCTACAGTACCAGCTTTGGCGGTGCTTACTGGTTGTGGATGATTATTCTTTTCAGTTTCGTATTGCAAGCTGTTTCATACGAGTTCCAGTCCAAGCTGGGCAATCTGCTGGGCAAACATACTTACCAATGGTTTCTGGTTATAAATGGTATTGTAGGGCCTCTATTGCTGGGAGGTGCGGTAGCCACATTCTTTACCGGCTCCAATTTCCTGGTTAATAAAGGAAACATGGGTAATGAGCTGATGCCTGTCATCAGCAGTTGGGCAAACGGATGGCACGGACTGGATGCGCTGACCAATCCTTGGAATCTGGTCTTGGGATTTGCCGTATTCTTCCTGGCCCGCCTTTTGGGCAATCTTTATTTTATCAATAACATCCGGGATAAAGACTTAATCCCCCGCTGCCGCCGTCAGCTTATAACAGATGCTATTCCTTTCCTTATTCTATTTCTGGCATTTGTTATCCGTACTTTATTGGCTGATGGTTTCGCTGTAAATCCCGAGACAAAAGAAGTTTATATGGAACCTTACAAGTATTTCATCAATCTGATGGATATGCCTCTATTGCTGGTATTGTTCCTATCAGGCGTTGTCGGGGTACTTTGGGGTATCGGAAGGGCTGTCTTCAGCAAGACTGCGACCAATGGTATCTGGTTTACCGGAATAGGAGTTGTATTGACTGTATTAGCTTTATTGCTTTGTGCGGGATATAATAATACGGCTTATTACCCGTCCACAGCCGATCTACAAAGTTCGCTGACCTTGGCAAACAGTTGCTCCAGCGAATTTACCCTGCGCACCATGGCATACGTTTCCATTCTGGTACCTTTCGTTCTGGCCTATATTATTTATGCTTGGCGTGCCATAGACCGCAAGCCCATTACAGCAAAGGAACTGGAACAAGACGGACACGCTTATTAAAGAGTCTTAATGGATTATAGTGAAGGCATCCTGTTTTGCAAATAGCTGTAAACAGGATGCCTTTCTATGTTAAATAACATTGTTTCAACCTATAAAATGAAGAGAATATCTTGCAAATTTCCGAAATATCCGTACCTTTGCATTGTGTTTTTCATAGTATTAGATTTAAGGTTAACAAAGGTTGGAGCAAGGCGTTGCTCCTTTTTTTATATCTATAGGAGACATAGCATCCATAGTTGATTCATTTCCCATCTAGAAAGTTATTTTCGTTTAAACTCTTCATCTAAAAGAAATATTATGATACAAGTGATGCATACAGTTGCGGATTACGTGCATGATGCCAAATATAAGATGCCGGATAGACCCCTTCCTTGTTTTTATCAAGGATTTCTTTCAAAATACTGCATTTGTTCTCGCCCGTCACTAGAAAACAGGTATGCCGGGCTTCTATCAAGGGACGTCCCGTCATGCATATACGCACTGTTTTATTATAAGGATTGACGGACACCTCATACGGTTCCCCGGCGGTAAGAAGTTCCTGATGGTCGGGGAAAATGGATGATGTATGCCCGTCCTCTCCTATCCCTAATAATACAAAATCAAAAACAGGCACACCGTCCACGGTCGGAACGGTGGTCTTGACTATGGAAGAATACTGTTTGGCTTCTTCTTCGGGAGCGTCCTCACCCACAATACGGTAGCAATGACTGGCAGGAATACCTACCTTACTAAACAACAGACGATAGGCCAAGCCAAAGTTGCTCTGATCATCGCCAGGTGGCACACAACGCTCGTCTACCCAATAGAAATAAATACGGGACCAAGGGGTATATGCGGCATATTCACGCTCCCAAACCTCAAAAAGTGTGGCAGGAGTAGTCCCTCCGGAAAGAGCAATGGTAAAAGGCCGTTCAAGCTCTTTATCCATCGCTTCCAATATATGAGTTATCAAGGTTTGCGACGCTTGTACAGGCGACGCATAAAAGTTATGGTCAATCATCTTATTCACTATTTATTACTTAGAGTTTGCTGTTTTAAATTTACTATCCACAGATGACGACTTACAATTTACAGTATAAATTGGAATGTGTCAGATTCTTGCACGGGTTTGTCCATTCGGAATGACTGCGGTTGATCAATACATCCGCTTCTTTCGGTCCCCATGTTCCTGCAGGATACCCATAAAGAGGAGTTTCGGGATGCTTCTTCCAATAATCCAGAATCTTATCAAAGTAAGTCCAGCTCTCGTCCACAGCATCGGAACGGGTAAAAAGTGTAGGATCACCCACCAGACTGTCTTCCAACAGGCGTACATACGCATCCCCCGTTTCCTGATCGTGCTGGTCATAGCTGAAGTCCATCTCCATGGTTCCCATATAGAAACCGGCACCAGGTTCTTTCATGGCTATGCGCTGAAGAATTCCCTCGTCGGGTTGAATACGGATAATCAGTTCCTCACCTTTGTAAAAGCCTTCCTTCATTTGGAACATCTGCATAGGAGCAGGTTTGAAATGAACCACAATTTCGGTCACCTTGGTAGGCATCTGCTTTCCGGTACGGATATAAAAAGGCACTCCCTGCCAACGCCAGTTATCCACATACAGACACATCGCCACGTAGGTATCTGTACGGGAATCAGGACGAACATTCTTTTCTTCACGATAACCGATACGGTCATCACCAGCAATATATTGTCCGCGGATAACATTATCACGGATATACTTATCAGTCAGCGGACGAAGGGATTGGTAGACCTTGATCACCTCGTTACGGAAACCATTCTTGTCAAACTTGGCCGGTGGTTCCATGGCAGTAATAGCAAGCAACTGCATCAAATGGTTCTGTACCATATCGCGCAGAGCTCCCGCCCCGTCATAATATCCTCCGCGAGTACCTATACCCATATTTTCCACCGCAGTGATTTCTACATAATCTATATAGTTACGGTTCCATATCGGTTCGTAAATAGTACTTCCAAAACGGGTCACCATAATATTCTGCACCGTTTCCTTGCCCAAAAAATGATCGATGCGGTAGATATCCTCTTCTTTAAAATAAGCGGCATAGATTTTATTTAGTTTCTGAGCGGAAGCCAGGTCGTATCCGAAAGGCTTCTCGACAATGATACGCTTTAATCCAGGCTTTTTCAACAAGCCCGCATCATGCAGACATTTCGGAATCAATTCATAAAGCAAGGGCGGAGTTGCCAGATAGAACAAATAGTTCCCATTATTCTCATATTGAGGCGAAAGCTCCTTCAAACGGTCATTCAACAGAAAATAAGTGGTTTCGTCAGCTGGGTCCATGGACTGGTAATGAACAGTAGAGAGAAAATCGTCCAATGTTTCCATTTCCTCTTTAGTAAGAAAACCGAATTTTATCAGTTCTTCTTTCAGATAGGCACGATAGGTCTCGTCCGTGTATGCAGTACGGGCACAGCCGATAATGGCAAAATGCTCGGGGAAGCGTTTCCCGTTATGTATCTTTATCAAGGCAGGCATCAGTTTGCGCCGGGTTAAATCACCGGATGCACCGAAGATGACCAAAAATAAACTATGTGGTAAACTCATGATTCTTTCTTTTAAAAATGAATGTATAATGCTTTGTGTTGCGACATATCAATAGTTGTCTTCCCAATGTTCGTGGAAAAATTCCCCCCGTGGACTGTCCACACGCTCGAAAGTATGAGCTCCGAAATAATCACGCATCGCTTGAATCATATTGGCTGGGGAATGGTTGGTGGTCAGACCTAAAAAATAATTCAACGCTGCGGAAAGTACAGGTACGGGCAACCCTTCTCTCAACATGACACCGATGTATTTCTTCCACGCGGGCAGGGCTTCCATTACTTCCCGTCCGAAATGCTCGTCCAGCAACAGATGCGACAATCCCGGTGCACGGTGATAGGCCTCGGCAATGTCGTTCAGAAAAGCAGAACGAATAATGCATCCGGCGCGCCACAACAGCGCGATAGTGGAAAGATTCAACTTCCAGCCATATTGCTCACTGGCAGTGCACATCAGAGCAAACCCTTGCGCATAGCCTATCAGACGAGCCACATATAAGGTACTTTCCAATCCGATCACCGTATCCTGATAATTATATACCGGATGATTCTCCACATGCATATAATGTTTGGACATCAGCACGCGCAAGTTCTTCTCTGCCGACAGATTACGGGCAAAAACCGCCTCGGCAATCACGTCCAGTGGTGTATTTAGTTGTAGGGAGTTAATGACACTCCAGCGACCCGTTCCTTTTTGTCCTGCAGCATCCAGAATGTTATCGAGCAAATAATCGCCTCCTTCTTCTTTATGACGCAGAATGGCCGAAGTAATCTCTATCAGGTAACTATGCAGACGTCCTTTGTCCCATTGTTCAAAAATATCCGCCATCTGTTCATTCTTCAACGCCAGCAGGTGCTTCATGGCGAAATAAGTTTCAGCAATCAGCTGCATATCCCCATATTCTATGCCATTATGCACCATTTTTACATAGTGGCCTGCGCCACCGGGACCTACCCACTCACAACACGGAGTACCATCCTCAGCTTTTGCCGCAATACTTTTCAGCATCGGCTGAATGACTGGCCATGCCTCTTGCGCACCACCGGGCATGATGGACGCTCCATGCAAAGCACCCTCCTCACCTCCTGAAATGCCGCAACCTACAAAGTACATTCCTTTATCATAAAGTTCCTTTACACGACGTTCCGTATCTTCATAATAAGAGTTGCCTCCGTCAATGAGGATATCACCCTTTTCCATCAAAGGAAACAGCTTGCCCGTCAGTTCATCGACAGCGGGACCCGCCTGTACCATCAAAAGGATGACACGCGGAGTTTTCAGTGCTTCGACAAAATCTGTCAGTTCATTACTGCCTATGATGCCTTTTCCTTTGGCGCGGTTGGCTATAAAGTGTTCCACTACATTTTCTTCTTTTCCAGGAACGGTACGGTTCCATACTACAACCTTCCATCCCTTGTTGGCAAGATTCAGAGCAAGGTTCTGCCCCATCACACCTAATCCGATTAATCCTATATCTGCCTTTTCCATAAATTATTCTTTTTATATTTAACAATTTGATAGGTTATTTGTTCAATAATTCTATCTTTGCAATTTGAATAATAACACATTATCATGAAGAGGTTAAAAATCGGCTTATTAGCCCGAATTATCATCGCCATCACATTGGGTATAGGATTCGGAAACGTTCTTCCCGGCGAATTGGTCAGAGTATTTGTGACTTTCAACGGAATCTTCAGCGAATTTTTGGGTTTCATCATTCCGCTGATTATTCTCGGGCTGGTCACTCCTGCCATTGCCGATATCGGTAAGGAGGCAGGAAAGATGCTGGTGATAACGACATTGGTAGCATACAGCGCCACGTTGTTCTCCGGTTTCCTGTCTTATTTCACCGGAGTGACTTTTTTCCCTTCCATGATTACTCCGGGAGCACCGATAGAACAAATCAGCGAGGCACATGATATTTCTCCATTCTTCACTGTAGCCATCCCCCCGGTGATGAATGTGATGACTTCCTTGATTTTAGCCTTCACACTAGGTCTGGGCATCGCACATCTGGATAGTACAGCGCTGAAAAACGTATGTAACGATTTCAAAGAAATCATAGTCAAAACCATCCAGACGGTGATTCTGCCCCTACTGCCTATCTATATATTCGGTATATTCCTGAATATGACCCATTCCGGACAGGTATATAACATTCTGATGGTATTTATCAAGATCATCGGAGTCATTTTCCTGCTTCACATCTTCCTATTGGTTTTTCAATATACCATTGCAGCGCTGTTTGTACATCGGAATCCGTTCAAACTACTGGGAAAGATGATGCCTGCCTATTTCACAGCATTGGGCACACAGTCATCGGCAGCCACCATTCCGGTGACTTTGCGACAGACTGTCAAGAATGGGGTCACGGAGGATATAGCCGGATTTGTCATTCCGCTATGTGCCACAATTCATCTGTCGGGAAGCACGTTGAAGATTGTTGCTTGCGCACTGGCACTGATGATTATGCAAGGAATGCCCTTTGATTTCCCCATGTTTGCAGGATTCATCTTTATGCTGGGAATCACGATGGTAGCTGCACCGGGAGTACCGGGAGGAGCCATCATGGCTGCATTGGGGATCCTGTCTTCCATGCTGGGATTCGGAGAAAGTGAACAGGCTTTGATGATAGCACTTTACATTGCCATGGATAGTTTCGGTACTGCTTGTAATGTGACGGGCGATGGGGCTATCGCATTGATTATTGATAAGTTTTTCGGAAAGAAAAATCTCCGGTCCATACAATAAACAGGAAAAATATTCCCGAATCAGATAAAGTCAGGAAACTCTGTAACCCATTCATGAAAAGTTGCCAGGCTGATTTATGACGTGTATGATAGAAAAGGTAACGGCTTTAATTCTGATAAAAGAAAGACATTTTCATGATAAATAGCAGGCAGGCAACAAGTTGCCTGCCGATTCTTCATAACAAACAAAAAAGGAAAGCATGAGCTAGAATACAGGCATCTGCCAAATGAATCCCACTGACACACGATGGGTACTGAAATTATCCTCACCCAACGCCTTTGCACGATCGGTATATTTATAGGAACGCCCCACGTATGCCAGGAAGAAGTGCAGATTGCTCTCCATCGGATAAAATTCTATACCTCCTGCATATCCCCATGCCGTGCGATATTTCCCTTTTTCCACTTCATCACTTGCCTTATAAACGGAAGCAGTTTCATACATTCCTTTTGCAAACAAGTTCCACTTTGGGGCAAAACGATAATTCACATGCAACACATAGGACATATATTCGGCATTAAAAGCATTGTGTGCCTGATTATCAGTTCCTACGATGTTAGTTATAATCCCTTTACGGTCTACTCCTTCACGAGAATACATCCAGTCAAAATAGGCATGCCATTTAGGGCTGAAATTAAATTCATTACCCAAAGCGTAATAATACATCTTTTCGCCCTTCGTTTCGTTCATAACAGAGGCAGACCAACGGGTTTTGAAAACATCCAGGAAATTTCCGTTCCAGTTCAAGGTATAAACTAACGGCAGTTTGGTACGTTCCAAATCCCCATACATCTCCTCGGACGGTCCGTTCCGACTGTTCAATACCTGAAATTGTATCTGCTGATAAGGATTATAGTTGTATGCCACATTCAAACCGGTCATGAAGTTACTCATGTGCTCTATCATGTCACTATATTCGTAAATATCAATCGGATTCAAATCAAATTCTATACCACCATACGAGACACATTGCTTTCCGGCAAAAAATGAGAACTTATTTAATTTGATGCCTACTCCTGCCCAATCTATGCTGGTAGGTACATTATCTATATTGCCGGAACCATCGTTACCCCGATTCAGACGCTGACGGTAACGGTAACTCAACCAATCATTGATATCTCCCTTCATTTCGATACGGAGCTGCTTCATTTCGAATGCGCCCTGATCAAATCCGGAGTCGTTCCATTTCATATTGAAATCACCGTGCATATTAAGATAGAGATTGAACTTGTCCGTTTTCTTCTTGATACCGGTGACTTCTTCAAACAGACTTTTGTCACCGGCCATGAAATCACTTCCGGAAGATTGGGCATATAAAGGGTAAGTGCCTGAGACAGCAAGGGCTGTCAGGCATACTAACATTATTCTTTTCATAAGTCAAAGTTTTAGGTTATAATGTATTCTCTTTTTCTTTTATGCGCGCAAAAGAAAAAGAGATAAAAAGAAAAAGTGCCGGATGGACTAGTATACGTTGAAGTATTCCTGAATCTTCTTCCAGTCTTTTGTTTTAGTTAATGCCAACATCAACAACACACGCGCTTTCTGAGGATTCAACTCTTGTGAAGCCACGAATTGATATTTATTATCATCCACCTCGGCATCCAATGTGGTCGGTCCGGTAGGAACACGGCTGGAACGCACTACCAAAATACCTTGCTGACGGGCCTTTTCCAACATCGGAAACAAATTCTGATGAATGTTGCCATTCCCCACACCGGCATGAATAATACCTTGGTAACCATTATTCAGGAAAGGGATCATAACATCAGCCTCTACATTGGAATAACTGTAAACGATACCTACTTTCGGCAGCTTGTCAAGGTGGGCCACATCAAAATCGGAACCGGTGGTATGGCGTTTCAAAGATTCCATATTATAAAAAACCTTACCATTCAATACATATCCCAACGCACCGGAGTTAGGAGACTGGAAAGTTTGTACATCCACTGTATTGGTCTTCATGGCTCCGTGGGCTCCCAAAATCAAACCGTTCATGGCAATTACGACACCTTTACCCCGTGATTCCCTGGCGGCGGCAGTAACTACTGCATTATACAAGTTCAACGGTCCGTCCGCACTCATGGCCGTAGAGGGGCGCATGGCTCCTACCAATACAACAGGCTTGTCACTCTTCACAGTCAAGTTCAGGAAAAAGGCGGTTTCTTCCATCGTGTCAGTCCCGTGAGTAATCACGATACCGTCCACATCTCCACGGCTGAAAAGCTCGTTGATACGCTTGGCCAACGTCAGCCATACGGCATCATTCATGTCCTGAGAACCGATTTTTACAATCTGTTCCCCGGTCACATTGGCTATTTTGTTCACTTCGGGAACCGCTTCCAGCAATGTGCTGATAGCCACCTGCCCGGCAGTATAATTTGTTTTAGTAGCCGAAGCGCCTGTTCCGGCAATAGTCCCCCCTGTAGCCAATATATGGATATTAGGCTTTTGGGCGACAGCAGCCAATGTGGTACATACCAGCATTGCCGCCATAAGGCTGAGTTTTCTTAATCCGTTCATAATCTTTTCAAGTTTAGGTTTTATTACTATAATAATTATTTGGAAATTTTGTTCACACAAAGAAGAAGATGTGCCGATGATATATATGTTATACATCGAATCATTATAAATGTTACAGGCAGAAGATCACTCATCTTCAAGTCCGAATACACCTACCCCCTTTCCTTTCTAGAACACCTGTACCAGCAGCAGACCTACCACAATAGAAACAATGGTGGCCACCATCCCAGGCATCATGAACGAATGATTCAGAATCCATTTTCCAATGCCTGTTGTTCCTGTACGGTCAAAATTTATAGCTGCCACTACTGTAGGATAATTAGGAATAAAGAAATATCCGTTGACAGCAGGGAACAAAGCAATCAACATCATCGGAGAAATACCCAGTGCTATTCCTAACGGCACAATGGCACGCACCGTAGCAGCCTGGCTATAAAGCAAAATGGACATGACAAACAATGCCAGACCGAACAACCAGGGCATTTGGCGCACAATCCCCTCAATAGAGCCTGTCAGTTCCGTAATGTTTCCATTAATGAAGGTATCTCCCATCCATGCAATACCAAATATAGCGATTACCGCCTGCATCCCGGCAGGAAACACACTGCCTTGTGTAGCTTTAATTCCATCCGTACGTGAAATGAAAAGAATAACAGCCGCCGCACACAACATCAAAATCTCAATAATAGCCGGCATATCCAAAGCCGTACCATTGAACATAGGACGCATGGCAGGAATAGAACCGAACAACACTATCAACAGCGTGGCGGCAATAAAAATTATCACCGAGATACGGGCATGAAACATATTCTTCACATCGTTCAGCTCCACATGTTTTGTATCAATCATCCCGGCTTCCAAGCGGCGCAAGTATTCGGGATCTTCCAACAACTCTTTACCCACCTTCTTTGAAAGGAAAGCTCCCACCAGCACACCGATTAACGTAGCGGGAATAGTAATCTTCAGAATATCAAACAGAGTGATGTCAAATCCTGTCAGCAATCCCAGCAACGCTACGGTAGCGGCAGAGATAGGGCTGGCGGTAATAGCCTGTTGCGAGGCGATAACGGCAATGCCTAAAGGACGCTCAGGACGAATTTTAGTTTCCGTAGCCACCTCGGCTATGACAGGAAGCACAGAGTAGGCTACATGCCCCGTACCTGCGACAAAAGTAAACAGATAAGTAACCAACGGACTCAGGATAGTCACTTGTGAAGGGTTACGACGCAACAACCGTTCTGCTAATTTCACCATATAGTCCAGTCCGCCGGCAGCCTGCATACAAGAGGCGGCAGAGATAACGGCGACAATCATCAACATCACATCAATAGGGGGAGCGGTAGGTTGAAGTCCGAAAACAAAGGTCAATATGGCAAGGCCCACACCTCCCATCACTCCCAGTCCAATACCTCCCAGACGGGCACCTACAATAATAGCGACAAGTACAAATAGCAGTTGTAATAACATGTTTTTTATCCGTTTATAAATATACAATTTTAATTCTGAGAACAAAGATAGACCATTTCTGTTCTACAAACCTTAAAATTTCTAAGAATTTTTCCTTTTTTCACTACTTTCTCCCTAAAACATTCAATAAAAGTTAGTTGTTTTGTATAATGAACAATTCGTCAATGTGCTAATCGGCTGTATTATGTCCCACATAGTTATTGGTACATTAGCAAATAGACAAATTATTAAATTATTACATATGAACAGAATTTGCAATCTTTTTGGAATAAAGTATCCCATCATACAGGGAGGAATGGTATGGTGTAGCGGTTGGCGACTAGCCTCCGCAGTAAGTAACGCCGGAGGACTGGGACTGATAGGAGCAGGCTCCATGCATCCCGAGACCTTACGCGAACACATACAGAAATGCAAAGCGGCGACAGACAAACCTTTCGGAGTAAACATTCCGCTGATGTATCCCGAAATAGACATCCTTATCAATATGGTAATAGAAGAGGGTGTGAAAATCGTCTTCACCTCTGCCGGAAATCCAAAGACCTGGACAGAACACCTGCATGAGCATGGAATCATTGTGGCCCATGTAGTGGCAAGCACCAAGTTTGCCGCCAAATGTGAAGAAGCAGGTGTAGACGCCATCGTAGCCGAAGGATTCGAAGCAGGAGGACATAACGGACGGGAAGAAACGACCACCCTATGTCTTATTCCAGCCGTCAGACAGATCACCACCGTGCCGTTGATAGCTGCCGGAGGTATCGGATCGGGAGAAAGCATACTGGCTGCTATGGCATTGGGGGCCGACGGGGTACAAATAGGCACGCGCTTTGCATTAACCGAAGAGAGTTCTGCTCATTTCACATTCAAAGACCGGTGTCTGCGACTGAATGAAGGAGATACCCAACTGACATTGAAACAGCTCTCTCCCGTCCGGTTGGTCAAGAATGATTTCTTCAAACAAGTAGAAGAAGCGGAAAGCCGTGGCGCAACAACGGATGAACTACGCACTTTGTTAGGAAAAGGACGTGCCAAAAAGGGAATCTTTGAAGGAGATTTATTCGAAGGTGAACTGGAAATAGGACAAGTCGCATCATGCATACATAAATTACAGACGGTAGACGAAGTGATGAAAGAACTGGTGGAAGATTTCAATGCCGCATTAAACAGGGTCAATGAGCTGAAAAGATTTATCTGATAAGGAGAACGATGAAACGATTAATAAACCGGAGAGTGAATCAAAACCAAAATGAACATTCTAAAGGTTACAGATTGTAACCGACAAATACAGAAAAGCCGTATCATTACTCAAAAGTGATACGGCCTTCTTATTGTCAATGAAGAATGTCAAGTTTCAGATGAAAAATTCTTTTCTATAAAGTTGAGTTTTATAAAATTAAGTTATTCTACTTACACCTTCTCTTATTAAGCAGATTAGCACTCAGGAATCCCACCAAAAATATCAGCAACGTCCCGAACACGATAGCCAGATTGGCATGTACAAAGGGGGATATCACAATCCAACAAACCAGAATTACTCCACAAACGACTCCCAGTACCGCATCAAAATTACGTGCCTTCCTCGAAATATACCCCAATAGAAACAGTCCCAACATGCCTCCGCTGAAAATAGACGCCAACGCCCACCAGGCATCCAGCGCACTTTGCACACTCATAAAGGCAAAAGCCACCAGAATCCCTGCCACTCCCACTCCTACACTGGAGAGTTTCAGCACCAACATCCGCTCCCTGTTTCCGGCATGTTTGCGGAACCGCTGATAATAATCCGTCAGAATGATGGTAGACGAACTAGTGACACTGGTCGCAATGGTACTCATACCTGCGGCAAAGATAGAAGCAATCAGCAGGCCTGTCAACCCCACCGGCAACTCATTGACTATAAAAAACGGAAAGACATAATCCGCCCCCACCCCGTCGGGCAAGATCCCCGGATGCACTTTATAGAACGCATACAGCCCGGTTCCTATCATAAAGAAAACGGCCGAAACGGGAATAAACAAATATCCTCCGAACAAGGCCGAAAATTTAGCCTCCTTCTCATTCTTCGCCGTATGATAACGTTGCACATAACTCTGGTCTATACCATAGTTCTGCAAATTAGTAAATATACCATAAATCAGACACACCCAAAAAGTGGACTCACTTAAACTGCTTCCAAAGCTTCCCAAGCTGAATTTACCATCTTCCATGGCGATGGAGAAAGTCTGCACCGGACCTCCGGGCATATCAAAAAGCAAAATAAACATACATACCAACGCACCTCCGATCAGAATAATTCCCTGTATGGCCTCTGTCCAAATGACAGCCTTCATGCCACCCAACATGGAATAAAGCACAATAGCCACACTGGTTACAACAATAATGGTCTGGATATGCCATCCCAACAATACATTCATGGGCAACGCCAACAAATACAGGATAGACCCTGTACGTGCTATCTGGGTGAGCAGATAGCAGGACGAAGCATATATACGTGCCCAAGGACCGAAACGGTTTTCCAAAAAGCTATAAGCCGATATGCTGTCCTGACTCCGGTAAAAAGGCACAAAGTAACGAGCCGCAAAATAAGAGGCGATAGGAATAGAAAGACTGAATACAAATGCATTCCAATCTCCCGAAAAGGCCTTTCCCGGATATCCCAGATAACTGATACTGCTGACATACGTGGCGAAAATGGACATCCCCACCACCCAGCCGGGCAAACTTCTTCCGGCAGAAGTGAACTCCTCGGAGGTACCTTTCTTCTTAAAGAAAGAACAACCGAAGGCCACGACTCCGCCGGTAAACAACAAAAAGACGATTATATCAATGATATGCATACAGACCGAGCATTTAAGGTTTCAATTCCGGACAAAAAGGGAGTGCCTCCAACGCCTTGCGTATCTTCTCGCGTTCCGGAACATTGAAGCGATGGAAAGGAGCCGCAACAAAATCATCACAAACACCCAATAAAGACAACGCGCATTTCAATCCTTTCAAATAACTGGAGCCATGCTGCCCCACGGTATAAATACTGCTACTGATTTGCATCACCAAGGGTTGCAGCCGACTTACGGTTTCCATGTCACGCGCTACCGCAGCATGATAAAGATCTACATATAATTCCGGGAACATATTGGCACCTCCGTTGATCCCCCCATGTCCACCCAGCAACACACACTCTGCCGTAATTTCCTCCGGTCCCACCAACATGGCGAAATCCTGTCTGTCCTTCATGGCATACATCACGGACTGGAAATAAACGGCATTAGCCGAACTATCCTTGAATCCCACCACCTGAGGATTACGGGCAATGCGTTGAATAGTAGCCGGAGCAAAATTCACTTTCGTGTGCGACGGCATATTGTACAAGAAGATAGGTAACGGCAACTGAGGAATCAGGTCCTCATAAAATTCGGCCAGTTCAGGCTGTCCCGGAGCAAAGTAGTAAGGGGGAGCGGAAACTACGGCTGAAGCACCACACTCGGCCCCTACATGTGCCAGATGAATACTTTCTACAATTGAAGTATCGGAAATACAAACCAGAACCGGAAGTCTTCCGGCATTGATACGGCAAGTTTCCTTTATCATTTCATGGCGAAGCCGGTAACTGATACTCTGCGCTTCTCCGGTGGTACCCAGTATAAATAATCCGTGCACTCCTCCTTTTATCAATCGTTCTATCAACCTTTCCAAACCATCAATATCCAGTTTGTCATTATCCAGTAACGGAGTCACTAAAGGAGGAATAATGCCTGTCATAGGCTTTTTTAATGTGTTTTCCATGATTCGTTTTCTTTTAAAAATTTCAATGCTATATTTATGAAACGAACAGTAGGATTATTTGTACTCAGCCCAACATCCCAGCTTGTCCGGAAAGCGACAGGGCACTATCGTTTAACCTGTCGTCTTCCGTCTGCCCGGAACGTACCTTTAGAAAAAGAACTTTTAATTCCGCTTCAAGAAAAGAAAGTTAGTTATACATGCGGGCAACTCTTCCTGATAATGTGTCACCATAATCATGGTCTTGTCCTTACGACGACAGAAAGTTTCTATCACATCTTTCACCAACCGGCGGTTGTACAAGTCCAACCCATGCAAAGGCTCGTCCAAAATAAGCAACTCAGGATCCTTCACAAAAGCACGGGCCAACAACACCAGACGCTGCTCGCCACTGGACAACTGCAAGAAATTCCGGTCTTTCAAATCTGCAATACCAAAAATATCCATCCACCATTCACAAGCCGCCATCTGCTCGGGACGCGGACGTTTGTACAACCCCACAGAATCATGTAGTCCGCTTGCCACAATATCTATGGCAGGAAGGTTCTTCAGATAAGCGCGATGCATCTCAGGACTGACATATCCTATATGCTTCTTTATCTCCCAAATACTTTCTCCGGAACCGCGTTTTCTGCCGAACAAGGTAATATCACAAGCATAGCTCTGCGGATTATCCGCACAGACCAAACTCAACAACGTAGACTTTCCTGAACCGTTCTCTCCACTCAAAGCCCATTTCTCGCCACATTTCACTGTCCAGTCCAAATCTTTCAAAATGGTACGCTCGCCATAACGGATGCTTACCTTGTTCAAATCGACTACGTGCTCGGTGTGATACAAATCACCGCCGTAAGGCAAATTCAGAATCCGTGCCTCCTTTTCTTCGGAAAGTATCCGTTCCGGTATCGGCTTACGGACCGCCAAATATTCCTGCAAAGTTATCTTTTTACCACACACCCTGTCTTCCACAGGAATAACATGAGTAATAAAAGCAGGAATATCATCGGACTTAGACAAGATAAGGATTACCTGCAAATGGGTTACTTTAGTCAGTTCGCCCAACAATGTATGAAGCAGGTCTCTCGTCTTCGCATCCAGTCCGATAAAGGGATTATCCATAATCAGTACACGCGGATTACTCAGCAAAGTCTTTGTCAGTTGAAACTTACGTAACTCACCACTGGAAAGCAAAATAATATGTTTATCCAGCATCCTCTCTATGCCAAACAGTTCATACAAAGCCTTTTTCAGACCTGAATCGGTCGCTTCGGGCAACAAATCACGTACCAGTGGGGTTTCATCCAAATCATGGGCATTCCATCGTTGCTGATAATAGTAATTTCCATCGGAATCTCCATATGAATCACGGAAAGCAATATACTTTATATTCTCGTATGCCATCTTCGAAGGAGAAGGAGAGAAATCATACTTCACTTCGTTCATCAACAACGGCCACCGGCCTGTAATCGTATCTACCAATATACTTTTTCCTGCCCCGTTTCTCCCCACAACAGCTATATGTTCTCCGGCGGCAAGTGTCATATTCACCGGTTCCTTCATCCGGTACAGCGGATGGCGGGTCACACCATTTTCTATCGCAATAATATTCTGCATTACAAATCTCTTTTTTATCCAACAGGATGCAAAGGTAACAAAATAATATAAAAATGAGATAATATATTATCATCTTGTTACATCAATCATCCACCTTAATTATATATGATACCAATTATACGACACTGAATAACCAACAAAATATTACCTAAACTATATGTTCCATAACAGAATATAGGCTCAAATTTATAAAGCATCAACAAGATATATATTTGCACTAAATTAAGACAAAAGGAAATAATAACAGAAGAAATTATAGACAAAATGGCAACAACAATCACGTTCACAAAGATGCAGGGAGCAGGTAATGACTATATATACGTAAACACCCTAAAGCACCTTATGTCCTAAAACTGCATACGGAGAACGAGCTGGTAGAAGAAGTAACAGTGGACATGGATCTTCCCCTGCTTGCCAACTCCAGACAAATAAATACCCCGGACGGCAAAATGTTGGCAAAAACAATCACAGTAGATGGAAAAGAATACAAAAGAACATTTGTTTGTATGTGAAATCCATATTTAGTGGTTTTCATAGATGATATAAAAGATGTAAATTTGCCGGCAATAGGTCCGAAACTGGAGAATCATCCGCTTTTTCCCGAACGAACCAATATAGAATTCGTTGAAGTATTATCACATAACAAGCACAAGCCATTACAAGAAAAACAAATACATACGAGATATAACAAACTCACTATTATGGATTAAAAAGGTAAAAAGCAATGAAAAAGAGTTTTAGAAAAACAACATTTCTGTCGGCCTTGGCAATAGCTGTTCCGGCAATGGGCATGGCGCAGGACAAAGTGGAAGCCAGCGCAGGAGCCGATCTCGTAAGCGGATACATCTGGCGTGGCCAGGATTTAGGAGGTGTCAGTATCCAACCCACGTTGTCAGTTTCTTACAAAGGGTTCTCATTGTCTGCATGGGGAACAGCAGGTATCGAAAAAGAAGATACAAAAGAGATTGACCTCACATTAGGCTACGCCACAGGAGGTTTCAGTATCTCCGTCACAGATTACTGGTTCAATGGAGGACCGGGGTATTTTCATTACGGCTCACACAATACCAACCATACCTTCGAGGCACAAATAGGTTATGACTTCGGACCGCTGGCCTTGAACTGGTATACCAATTTCGCCGGAACCGACGGAGTGAATAACGGAGGAAACAGAGCCTATTCGTCCTATATTTCGGCTACCGTACCTTTCACACTGGCAGGGCTGGAATGGACAGCGGAAATAGGAGCGACTCCGTGGGGCACAGACTTTTACAACTATTCCGAAGCCCCTGTATGCAACGGTTCCAACGGTTTCACCGTATGCGACATCAGCATGGGAGCCGCCAAGGAAATAAAAATCACCGATTCATTCTCCGTTCCAGCTTTTGCAAAAGTCACCGTAAACCCACGCACTGAAGGGGCTTATTTCGTTTTCGGGCTAAGTTTTTAATCATAAAGAGCATAACCAGACAAGGATAACAACAAAGTATTAGTTTTTTAGAAGGTAAAAAGATTACATTATATACAAAATACAAATACAACAATAAAAAAATTGAAGCTATTATCTGTAAGACCCAATTCGAGGACGTAAAAGAAGCATTGCTCGAAGCCAAAATCGAATGGCTTTCCTATTGCAATGTAAAAGGCATTGGCAAAACATGTCAAGGACGCATTTGAATGCCGTCCGCATCCGTACAGAAGAACGCGGATATATCGCCTTGTACAATGCAGAACAGGAGAAATAACTCATTACACGGCCAAAACTACTCCACAAAGTAAAAATCATACTATAACTTAAGCGGAAAATTATGGATACAACTAATAAAAAGAGGTCGTCAGATGTAGAACAACCTCTTTTTATCAGGTAAACACATCATAAACAAGAAAGATGAATTACAAGCAAGGTACCTTCACAAATGCTGTATCCGGGAAATGCTTCTCTATATAACGACAAATATAAGTTTCTGTATCTGCTTGAATGATTTTATCCTCTCCTTCGGGAAACAGATTGTACATCACTGTATGAAGCTTTATCCCTCTCCGTTCTATAGCCTCAAAACTCAATAATGTATGGTTGATACTTCCCAATCGTCCCGAAGTAACAAAAACTAAGGGATAACCCGATTCCTGAACATAGTCTATAGTCAGATTATCTTCTGTCAACGGCACCATCAGCCCCCCGGCTCCTTCTACTAAAACAGCATCATAGCGCTCACTCAGCACCTCCGTGGCATGCTTTATTTTATCAAAATCAATGGCGCGGTTATCTATTCGTGAAGCCAAATGGGGAGAAGCCGGATAAGAAAATATTTCAGGTTTGGTAAGTCCCTGCTCATCCTCAGGCAAATACTCCATCCCCATCAGACGACGATGCAACTCAATATCCTCCGAATAACCTTCCGGATTTCCTGTCTGTATGAATTTTTGAGTAATAGTACGACATCCTTGTTTGTTCCAAAGATGTGCCAGATAGGCCGTGGCATAACTTTTACCAATATTTGTATCAATACCACTTACGAAAAATACATTCTGTTTCATGATTCTTTTTATTTCTATTGTCTTTTCTTTGCAATAATATAAATAGGATGATAAGTCAAAGTCACCGAACGACCATCACTGAACAAACGGGCATACTTATCACAGAAATCCTGCAAATCCCTTTTAGTCCACGCTTGTTGCCTGACAGCAGCCACCCCGGTGTGTTTCAAGTGATAAAGCACTTCGAGCGGAGTACCGAAAGTCAGACAGATACGTTCCTCATGAGCCTTCACGATCTCATAGTGTATGCGCAGCGCTTCTTCTAATTCCTCTAAAGAACGATAGTGAAGACCGCTGCCGGTAACCGATGCAACTTCTTTCAGATTATCCCTGCCGAACGTAGTAAAAGCAAAATATCCTTTCTGCTTCAACAAAGTATTACAACGTTCAAAAAACAGCTCGGGAGAAACAAACCACTGTAATGCCGAGCATGATACAATCAAATCCTGTCCTTTTGGAAAAGGAAGGGACTCGGCATCCCCTGCCAGAAAGGTAGCCTGCCCGCTTCCCAACAAATCGGTGAAACAAGAACTCATCTCCTGACAAATATCATTCAACACCAGTTTTTCAGGATGGAGGGTTTCCATCAACCTGCGGGTAAGAAAGCCCGTCCCGCTACCAATTTCCAATATCCGGCCGCACGGACGGGGCAAATAATGATTTAGCATATCACTCATGCGGTATGCTATCTGCTTTTGTGCCACCGCCTCACGGTTATAACTCTCTACAGCGCGGGAAAAGCGACGGGTTATCAATTGCTTATTAATCATACGTTTTTGTTTTAAATAACAGACGGGCATAGCAAATCTCTCATTATTTCTTCTGAATAATGAGGAATATCATACTCTGCCACTTCCGTCCCTGTCCATGCATTTCTTTGGTTGACCGCCGTAAAAATCAAATCATTCTTGCCTATAACAGCCCGTTCCCATGCAAAACTGGGAACAGCGCAAGATTTTACCTGTTCTCCAATCCTCCGAAGCTCTTCTTGCAGTTCCTCTACCGCACGTTGCGGACGTTTCGACAAGAATGTTTCCAGATTCTCCTTTTTCAAACACATCCTGCGGATAAACTTTTCCAGCGCAACCTCATTCAAGCCTTCCAGTGTTCCTTCAAAAACTTGCTGCGGAATACCTTTCAAATCATCGACAGGAGTTACCGTGCCATTCAAAGCAACACGCTCACAAATAGGCAAGTCCATATCCTGCAATACCATAGACGCGGCCCATACTCCCATAGACCAGGCTATCAGGCGAATCTCCTGATAACCCTGCAACAACGTGAAATCAAAATCCAGCGAACGATAATCATAACAAACCAACAGATCGCTATTTTCGGGGCAATAATCCATGAAAGGACATTCATCCATTCCCCAACCGGCAAAAAAAAGTGTCAATCGGGGAAGATGCTTTTGTTGTATAAAATAATGTTTCATATCAATTCTATCAGACTTTTTATTTCTTCTTCAGTAATATCCGCTGTCAACGAAAAACGGATACGCGATGTTCCTTCGGGCACAGTGGGAGGACGCACCGGCAACGCATAAAAACCTTTACGCTGCAAGAAATCGGCCTTTAACACCGTATCACCGCTATCGCCTATCGTCATTGGCAGAATATGGCTGGTAGAAGGACAAGCGTAGCCTTTCTTTACCAACGCGTCTTTCAAAAGAGAGGATATTCTCTTCAACCTTTCCCTCCGGAAGCTGAAACTGTCCAAATGCTCCAGGATAAAGAATGTCCATAGCAAGTTGACAGGAGGAAGAGCCGTTGTAAATATGAATGTACGCATTTTATTGATCAAATAATCACGGATGGTCTTCGAACAAACAATATAGCCTCCTACTGAGGCCAACGCTTTACCAAAAGTTCCACATAAAAAATCGATGTCAGCCACACAATCCTGTTCTTCCGCACACCCCAGGCCATGCATCCCCCGCACCCCTACAGCATGCGCTTCATCCACATACAGCAATACATTATCATATTGTTGCTTCAAAGTGACCAAACGGCGGAGATCGGCCTCATCACCGTCCATACTGAAAATACTTTCGGTTACAATAATTATTCTATCATACCCGGCATGATTGGAAACCAGCAACTGTTCCAATTGGTCATATCGGTTATGCCGGTACCGAATACACTTGGCCGCCGATAAACGAATGCCGTCAATAATGCTGGCATGTACCAGTTTATCGGCAAGAATCAATGTACGAGCATCGCTCACTGCAGGAAGAATACCGGCATTCATGTGATAACCACTATTAAAAACCAACGCGCTTTCCTTCCGAAACAGTCGGGCAAGCAAATCCTCTATCTGAACATAGATATTAAAATTTCCTGTCAGCAGCCGAGAGGATGAAGAGGAAGGAAGAAAAGTGTCGGGAGTAAGACTTTGCAAGAATTCCGTACGTAATGGCAGGTAAGCAGCCAATCCCAGATAATCGTTGGATGAAAGGTTAAGCATCACTTTTCCATTCACCTCCACCTCTCTTCCCAAATGGCGGATAACAGGCAACTTACGAAGATTACTTTTATTTTCAAGCAGGGCTAATTCCCTTTCCCAGTCTGTTAATGAATTCATTTTTTCTATTTTTCCCAATACTATCACTTATTCTTTTAATTCTCCTACTATTTTTACCAGTGAATGCGTCAATTTGCTCAATTCTTCCGGCTGAATTATAAAAGGCGGCATGATATACACCAGTTTTCCAAAAGGACGTACCCATACTCCTTCTTCGACAAAACGACGTTGCATGAAAGCCATATCTACCGGTTTCTTCACTTCAATAACCCCGATAGCTCCCAATACACGCACATCAGCCACCTGCGGCAATAAAGCAGCAGGAGCCAGCTCCCTCTTCAATTGTGATTCAATAGCCTTTACCTTTTCCTCCCAACTATATGAAAGCAACAATTCCACGGATGCTTTCGCTACGGCACAAGCCAACGGATTTCCCATAAAAGTAGGGCCGTGCATAAAGACTCCCGGATAACCGCCGGAAATGGTATCAGCCACCTCATCACTGGCAAGGACAGCAGAAAAAGTCATGTATCCACCGGTCAGTGCCTTACCTATGCACATGATATCGGGCTGGACACCTGCATGCTCCCAAGCAAACAGTTTCCCTGTTCTTCCGAAACCTGTCGCTATCTCATCAAAGATTAACAACAGACGATATTGCCTGCAAAGTTTCTCTACCTGGCGCAAAAACTCAGGATGATAAAAACGCATTCCGCCCGCCCCTTGTACAATAGGTTCCAAAATCAATGCAGCCATTTCTTCATGATGCTGTTCCAATATTTCCTTCAAGGGTTCTATATCCTCTTCATACCAGATTCCGCCAAAGCGCGACCGAGGAGCAGGAACAAAATAACGCACAGGCAATGTAGGGCCAAAAATATGATGCATACCGGTCACCGGATCACAAACGGACATGGCATTCCACGTATCTCCATGATATCCGGACTGAATAGTTACAAAATTATTTTTCTTTTCCTTCCCTTGCGCATACCAATATTGCACGGCCATTTTCAGTGCCACTTCTACCGCAACCGAACCGGAATCAGCATAAAATATTTTCTGCATACGGGGAGGAACAATCTTCAGCAACAACCTGCCTAATTCGATGGCCGGATCGTGTGTCAGTCCGCCGAACATGACATGGCTCATACGGTCTATCTGTTCCTTGAGCGCTTGGTTCAATACCGGATGATTGTATCCATGTACCATGCACCACCACGAAGACATCCCTTCTATCAAACATCTTCCGTCCTCCAATTCTATATATACTCCATCCGCCCGTCTTACCTTATAAGTGGGCAGCGGATGAGTAGTCGATGTATAAGGATGCCATAAATGCTCCCTGTCAAAATTTTCCATATATTATTTCCTTATTGTTATAATAACTTTATAATGTATCAAAGCGAATACCCGGCCTCTTCTATCAATATTTTATCTTCTGATACTTTGGAACCTAATGTAGTCAGCAAATCTCCCACAATGGCAGAATTAATACCGATATACAATGCTTTCTTTACAGCTTCCACACTCATCTGTGAACGCCCTCCGGCAAAACGAAGAAAGGCTGTGGGATTGATAAAACGGAATAAAGCGATGGTTGTCAGAATCTCCGCCTCTGCAAGACGATCCATTTTTTCCAATGGAGTGCCGGGTATAGGCTGTAACAGGTTTATAGGAATAGACTGTACTTCCAATTCCCTCAGTGTAAAAGCAAACTCAATACGCTGTTCCATTGTTTCGCCCATGCCGATGATTCCTCCGCTACATACATCCATCCCCACCCTGCGTGCTGCCTGCAACGTTTCTATTTTCTGTTCTTGTGTATGAGTAGAACATAGAGATGAAAAATAAGAGGGAGCCGTTTCCAGATTACAATGATAACGGGTGATGCCTGCCTTAAACAGCCGTTCCAATTCCGCTTCATCCAGCAATCCTAAAGAAGCGCATAACTGAATATGCGAATGCGCACGCATGTACTCTGTTGTCTCACATAGCCGGTCCATGTTACGGCTACCCGGTTTCCTGCCGCTGGTCACCAAAGAAAAACGGGATACTCCCTGCGCTTCGTTATACAAAGCATGGCGCAGACATTCTTCCTTCCCAACCAAATCATAAACATCCGCTTTTGTTTTATAATGTGCAGACTGTGCGCACCATTTACAATTCTCAGGACATTTACCGGATTTAGCATTGATAATGGAACACATATCGAATTTCCGAGAAGCCAGAACCCGTGTTATCTCATGAGCCGCATCATACAAATCCTGTTTCTCTGCCTGGCAGGACAGCCAACGGGCTTCTTCTACGGTAATCTTCTCACCGCCCAACACTTTGTTTCTTATTGCATTCAGCATCATATACAGTTCATATTAAGACAAAAAAAGCCGAAAAGATGCATGGCACATCTTTCCGGCAAACAAATATTTATTTAAATAAAAAAGACAAATCACGTCAGCCACCTGTGGTTGAGGCAGTTGGATCCGAAACATTTGCAACATGGATTCAACAGGGGCCATTCCTTCTTCATATTCCTCTCCAGCATCCTCTTTCCGTGCGGAAGAGCAAACAGAGAATGCCGTGCAAACATTTGCCTGTTTACCCAACGATACATCGGCAATCTCCTTTTTCAGATTACCAATAGTTACATATTTGCCCAAGCTATAAAACATAGCGTACTTCTTCCGGCTCCAATAGCGGAAACGTATCGTATGTTTATTCTGGCACAATTGTTTCATGTTTTTTCGTATCTGAGATTGGCAAAGGTAAATAAAATATTCAATGCAGCAAACTTTTATATAGAAAAACACCGTTCCGCCTCTTACAACCTTAAAACCAGTTTTCCGAAAGCACAACGGTGAATTCTTAAGTCCTTTATATTATATTTCTGTTATTCTTCTTTCTTCGAAGCAGCTTTCTTGGCAACCGGCTTCTTTGCCGTTGCTTTCTTGGCCGCAGGTTCTTTCTTTACGGCAGGAGCCTTTTTGCCTTCAGCTTTCTCCAGTTTAGCCTGCAATCTCTCCACTTCCTTGTTCAAAGCCACCAATTCCTCGCCCTGATTCTTAATGGTAGTAAGCAACGAATTTAATTCTTCGTTATCCATATCTACCGGATACAACGAATTGACACGACTTATAAAATCACCCAAAATGTTCATGTAGTTGGTGAAAGCATCATACGGAGAATCATAAATACCACGATTCAACCAAATACCGGTATTCTTAGTGGTCATGAAGCGGAAATTATTACTTGCCTGCAAATAATCCCAATCCTGCTTAATACGGCGATCATCGCACAAATGAACACGTTCTGCCACACTATAAAGTTTATTGAAAGCCTCACGCTGCATCACATTGCCTAACCACGGACTGATATCGCGTTCCTCGTCTATCCATGACATAGGATAAGGAACATCCACCTGATCCACAGATTTCAGTTTGGTAATGATATCGGTCGGAGTAGAGAAAGTAACCCCTCTTTCTTTTCCGCAGACAGGCAGTGCTTTCATAAATTCCAAAATATTGGAAGACAATGGCTGGGCGATACCCAAAGCAGAAAGTTCCATGAAAATATTGATAACCTGCTCCTCCTCCGGCAAAGCTGCAATCCAATCTATATATTTGTCGGCAAACAACGGATATTCATTCCATTCGGAATTAGAGAAACGCAGGCTGATGTCATCAGACAATTTGAAATCGCGAAGCAATAACTTCAAGTTCGGATTCATGGCACAATGATACAGGTAGTGCGGGCTCTTCCAACCCAAAATATGTTTCGCGCCTTCAGTCAACATACCTTTAAAGCCCATATCGGCTATCGTAGCGCCAATATCATTCGAATAAATCAAGCTGGAGTTACGGAATACCTTCGGCTCCTTGCCAAATATTTGTTTAATCTTGGTACGCATACGTTCCACTTCTTCGCGGAAACAATCTTCATTAGCCAATGAGGAAAGACCGTGAGAATAAGGTTCGCACAAGAATTCGCAACATCCGGTCTCATTCAACTGATGCAACAACTCGATTACACCGGGCGCATGCACTTCCAACTGTTCCAGCGCCACACCCGAGATAGACAAAGCCACCTTGAAAGTATCACCGTGATTCTTTGCCATTTCAATCAACGCACTCAGCGCAGGAATATACGAGCGTTCGGCTATATCACTGATGCCGCGCTCATTTTCATAATCATCATAATAATAATGGTCACGGCCTATATCAAAACAGCGATAGCGTTTCAGATGGATAATTTGATGTATTTCAAAATAAAGACATATTGTTTTCATATCCTAGTTATTGTTTTATTATTTACCATAGTTTTTTAACACCTGCTCATAGAGGGCACGGATTCTCAAGCCGACTTTCTCCCATGTAATGCCATCCACCTCTTTCTTTCCTTCTTCCTGCAGATATTGGAAAAGAGAAGGATTCGTACAAATAGAATAGATGGCATCGGCCATAGCGTCGATATCCCAATAATCTGTCTTGATTACTTTATCCAAAATTTCACCGCAACCCGATTGCTTTGAGATGATAGAAGGAGTTCCGCACTGCATAGCCTCTAAAGGAGCAATACCAAAAGGTTCTGACACGGAAGGCATTACGAATACATCACTGTTTTTATATGCTTCATAAACCTGACGCCCACGCTGGAACCCCGGGAAATGAAAACGGTCTGCAATACCTCGTTCCGCAGCCAGATTGATCATGGCGTCCAGCATGTCTCCCGATCCTGCCATTACAAAACGGATGTTACGGGTACGCTTCAAGACCAATGCGGCGGCTTCCACAAAATACTCGGGTCCTTTCTGCATCGTGATACGCCCCAGGAAAGTCACCACTTTTTCTTTCGAGTGATCAGGACGAGGAATGTCCAGCAAATCTTGCGAAAGCGGATAAACGGCATTGTGCATGGCAAAACATTTGCGCGGGTCTTGATGATATTGGTGAATAACAGTCTGACGGGTCAGCTCGGACACACACATAATACAGTCGGCATGATCCATGCCATTCTTTTCCATAGCATATACTGTAGGATTCACTTTACCGCGCGAACGGTCAAAATCAGTAGCATGCACATGGATGCACAAAGGTTTGCCACTTACCAGCTTGGCATGCACACCAGCCGGATAAGTCAGCCAGTCGTGCGCATGGATAATATCAAATTCTTGCTGGCGCGCAACCACACCGGCAATAATAGAAAAGTTATTGATCTCATCATGAAGGTTTCCCGGATAGCCGCCGGCAAACTCCATACACCCCAGATCATTGACGTGCATATATGAGAAATCAGAATAGATATGATCACGGAAAGCATAATACTGTTCCGGAGTCGAAGTCGAAAGACGTGACTTTAAGTAATCATAATCCACATCACGCCACACAATGGGCACTTGGTTCATGCCTATAATGTTCAGAAACTTTTCTTCGTCGCCACAAGGTTTGGGCAAACAGAAGGTTGTTTCCATATCACCTTGCAGACTCAGACCTTTTGTTATACCGTAAGATGCTACAGCAAGACCACCATATATTTTGGGAGGAAATTCCCATCCAAACATTAATACTTTCATACAGGTCCCTCCTTTCAATAATTGTATTTACTCAATAAATATAATACTCGCAATATCTCTGCCACATTCATAGCGAATGATACAGCTCCACGACCTTTGAAAGGCGGGTTACCATCAAACAGTTCAGGTATAGAGCCAATACAATGAGAAGTCATTTCGTCTTCGTAGCCTATCAGCTGACGCTCCACAAATCCTATGCCACTCATCTTATAAATACGAAGGTAAGCTTCAAAATAGAAGCCAGCCAGCCAAGGCCATGCGGTACCTTGATGATAAGCATAATCACGCTGCATCTGAGGACCTACATAGTTCGGGTTGTAACCGCCACTCTTCGGGCTGAGCGAACGGAGCCCTTTCGGAGTAAGCAGTTCTTTGGTCACAATGTCCAACACCCCTTTCTTCTGACGGGCATCAAGCGGAGAATAGTCGAATGCTACAGTAAATATCATGTTCGGACGCACGCTCCAGTCCATCATATTGCCATCCACATAATCCAGTAAATAACCATACTCATTCAAGAAAGTATCCACGAAAGCCTTTCCCGTCTTTTCTGCCAATACATTTAACGTTTCAGCCAAATTATTGTTTCCACCTTCGCCCAACAGTTCACTTGTAAAACGTAAGGCATTATACCACAAAGCATTAATTTCTACGATATAGCCTGTACGAGGAATCACAGGACGTCCGTTTGCGGTAGAATTCATCCATGTGATAGCCTTTTCCGTTCCGTTGGCATATAGCAGACCGTTTGAATGCAAGAAAAGGTTCGGATGATTCTCCCGGCGAAGGTATTCCATAATGTCCTGCAACAATGTACCATATTTCTCACGGCATTGGTCACGCGACACCATCTTGGCATATTGCTGGATACACCACACCGCCCAAAGCAAAACATCAGGATGCTCCATTTCGTACACTTTAACATCATCAGGCTCATCATTAATAAAGTCATGAATTGCCTTGCGGGCCGTTTCCATCACCATTTCAAACTTAGCCACTTCATCAATCGCCAATGTCAGTCCCGGCAGGGAAATAAACATATCGCGCGCACGGCATTTAAACCACGGATATCCTGCCAGAATATAAAACTCATCTCCCTGTTTATTTAAGAACTGATGGGCAGCATTTATCAGACAGTGCTGGAAATTATCACGCGGAGTACGTTCTTCCACCTCCTCTTCAAAGGTTCTCTTTAATGTACGGGTACCGGCCTCGGAAACACCTCCTGAAAAGACAATGCTTTCACCTTTCTTTATGTCCACTTCAAAATAACCCGGAACATACAAATCTTCATTAAAATCATATCCTCTCTCCTGCTCTTTGGGATACTCAATTCCCCGATACCAATCCGGCTGATAGTGGAATTCGTTCTTCTTGTTCAATTGCATATATAATTCGGGATAGCCCGGATACATGCATGTCTTGATCCCATTGTCCACCTCCTGATAGTCACGGCTGGCTTGTGCGTTCTCATGAGTATACTGACGGACGCTGCGGAAAGCCAGAAACGGACGCAAACGCAACGTAGTGGCCGAATGTGCCTCCAGCAAAGTATAACGGATTAAAATTCTATTTTCATGATGAACGAAAAGCTTTTCCTTCTTCAGAATCACACCACCTACCCGGTATATAGTGGTAGGAACTTTCTCACACTCGAATTCCCGGATATACTTGTGTCCCCTGGGGCTGTAATTGTCACCCTGATACTTATGAAGCCCCAGGTTAAATTCAGCGCCGTGTTGTATCACTGTTTCATCCAACGACGATAACAATACATGGTTTTCATCATCCAGCTCAGGCACCGGAATGACAAGCAATCCATGATATTTTCTCGTATTGCAATCAACAATGGTTGTACAATGGTAAGCCCCTGAACGGTTTGTGCGGAGAATTTCTTTCGGTAATGATTCCCCGAGGTTCGTCATAAGAGTCTTGTCAAATCGTAAGTAACTCATAGTTGTTATTTTAAGGTTATAAATCAAATTTCCATATCAATTTGTGTCACATATTATTTTTGTATGCAACGCTCAAAATTAGTAATTAAATGGATAAAGCAAAATTAAATAGCAAAATATTTTTCATTTTTCGCTCAAATATCCGTAGTATTGCACAGAAATCAGCATAATTATGACAAAATGAAACTTGAAATTCAAAAAATTCTATTGGCTTTTTCTCTTCCGTTATTACTTCTTTTCATTCTGTACACCCTGCGTACAATGGAAAGTGTCATGAATTGGGATTTTATCACCTGGGGCATATATCCCAAAGAAACCAAAGGAATAATGGGGATTCTCACTTCTCCGTTGATACACGCCGATTGGGGACATTTATTTGCGAACACTTTTCCTCTTCTTTTTTTATTATGGTGTCTGCTCTACTTTTATCGTGATTTGGGCATTGGTATACTTTTTTTCATCTGGATAGTCAGTGGAATACTTACATTTATAATAGGCAAGCCTGGATGGCATATAGGTGCCAGCAGTATAATTTATTCACTCGCCTTCTTTCTGTTCTTCAGTGGCATTCTCCGCAAACACGTTCCTTTAGTAGCCCTGTCATTGCTTGTCACCTTTCTATATGGCAGCCTGGTATGGAACATGTTCCCGCAGTTCGCTTCCTCCACCACTTCTTGGGAGGGACACTTGGGGGGCGCAGCGGCCGGAATAGCCGCAGCTATATTGTTCAGACACAAAGGTCCTCAACAACCGGAACTTTTCATTGACGAGGAAGAAGAAGATAACAGGAGTTATCCGGAAGACGAAGAAGTCATTACAAATCCGGACCAAGAAAAGAAAGAATGACTAAACCAATCTTTCCGCCTCATGAAGTCCAAAGGACCGGAAGGGATGAAAAAAGCAATAACCCGCTAACGGAATTAAACGAATGCTCATATCCTCCCTATTGTATAAGCCTTTTCTATCTTCAGATTAAACCTTTTTATACGGATATATTCTATCTCCATAGCCTTTGGAGTTATCTCCCAAGGCTATGGAGTTAACTCCAAAGCTTATGGAGACAACTCCAAAGGCTTGCGGAGATAAAACAGGCAGGAAGAAAACCCTTAACCATACGTCAGGAAAGGTTTAGGAATCCGAATAAAATATTTTAAGGATGAATCTGATTACAAGGTCACATACTCCTTACAGAAAAAAGTCTCCCTACGCCCTTCTTTTAAAAAGAAAAACTATAAAACCTTGTTTCAGGGAAGCACACCTTTGGAACAACAAAAGGTCCGGACTTGGAAAAGCCCGGACCTTTATTTTATATCCATCAATACAAGATATTAATACACCTCTACCTTTGCAGCAGCAGCCTTGCACTTGTCACGCAAAGCGTCCAAGTCACTGCCATTAGGAGCATAACAAACCACAACTCCCATACGGCGGTTCAATTTTGTATAAGGTTTACCAAAAATACGGAGATAAGTATTTGTCTCCTTACAAACTTCCTCTTCACCACGATAACGGGGAGCTTCCTTGCTGGCAATTGGAGAAAGAATCACTGCACTGGCCCCTATGCGTTCTTGTGTAATTTCAGGGATAGGAAGTCCTAACACCGCACGCAGATGCAACTCAAACTCATTTAAATTCTGAGTACCTGCCAAAGTCACCATTCCGGTATCATGCGGACGGGGAGAAAGTTCGGAGAAATAAACTCCGTTTTCATGACTCAAGAAAAATTCAACTCCCCAGATTCCCGCACCGGTCAAAGCCGCCGTCACTTTATCGGCCATACGCTGTGCCTCCTTCAAATGTTCGGGATCAATGTGCGCCGGCTGGAAACTTTCCCTATAATCTCCCCCTTTCTGTACATGTCCGATAGGCGGACAGAACAAAGTTGGACCGTTTTTCTGAGTGACGGTGAGCAAAGTAATCTCACTATCGAACTGAATAAATTCCTCAATGATCAATTCTTTAATATCTCCACGACTGCCTTCACATCCATAATGCCATGCCTGTTCCAACTCATCCGCGCTCTTGACCAAAGACTGGCCTTTGCCGGATGAAGACATCAAAGGTTTCACCACACAGGGAAAGCCAATCTCTTTTGCGGCCTCCTGCAATTCTTCCAAAGACTTGGCATAGAAATACTTGGCTGTCTTTAATCCTAATTCCTTAGCTGCCAAATCACGAATGGCCTTGCGGTTCATCGTGAAATTCACTGCACGGGCACTCGGCACTACTTGAATACCTTCCTGTTCCAAATGATACAGACGTTCGGTACGGATAGCTTCAATTTCAGGCACAATTATATCCGGCTTGTGTTTGGCTACCACAGCATCCAACGCATCACCGTCAAGCATACTGAACACTTCAAATTCATCAGCCACCTGCATGGCCGGAGCACCTGCATAAGAGTCGCAAGCAATAACATACTGCCCTTTACGTTTTGCCGCAATGACGAATTCCTTACCTAATTCGCCAGAACCCAGCAATAAAATCTTCTTAGTCATAGTATTTATATATGTTTGATATTCCTTACAAAAAACGGAGAGTTGAGAACAAGACACCTCTTGATTCCCAACTTTCCATCTGCAAAGATAGTGTATTTTATAAACTATACGATATCATTGAAGCAATATTTGGATCATTCAGTACAAAGAAAACACCCACTCCCAACGCGATGAGCCACAATACGATAAATATAATTTTGGTTACAATGGACATGGGTTGCCAACCTCCAAAATGACGCATCAGCATGTGTATCAGTCCTATAATAGGAATACCGATAACCAGAATACCTGCTACGGACATAGCGACAGTCACCCCCGGAGAGCTACCCACCGTAGCCCAATTAACCGCAGGCAGCATCTCATAAAGCACAGCCGGCAATGCAGCAATCAGTCCCGTAGCCGCCATCAGCAATGCAAAAAAGACAATCAATAATACAAACAATACAGGCGCACAGCAAATAGCAATGAAAACAAGCAGGAACTTGATAAGGAACCCTGCCACAGACACAATCCCCTCCCCTATCTTTTGCAAGATACTCCTAGGACGGTCTGAGCGTACATAATCATTCACTTTTTCAAATCCGTCTGTTACAGTCTTGCCTATATTCTCCACATTAATAGCAGCCCCCTTCATGGCGAGTTTCTCGGGAGCGGTACGCGCCATAGGAATAATAATCCACGCTATGATATAAGCCAATATCACCCCATGAACAAAGAAACCAAGAACCAATAGAATGATACGTACCCAAGTAACATCCCATCCCATATAAGCAGCCAGTCCGGAAGCCACTCCACCTAGTATCTTATTGTCCGGATCACGAAACAAGCGGCGCATAGTGGTTCCTTTTTGTTTTTCCGAACCCGATGCTTCTCCACTTTCTTCATCGGAAAGATCTTCGGGTTTACCCATCCGGGCTATGATTTCTTCCACATCTTCAATGGTAATAACCTGTTTACCTTCATTCAAACGGTCGGTAAACAGCTCAGAGATACGTAATTCTATATCATGTACAATTTCTTCCGCTCCCTCCTCACGACAGAAGTGAATACGCAGGTTAGTTAAATAGTTATCCAACAAATGGTAAGCGTCTTCGTCTATATGATAAACGGTACCTCCTAAATTTATGGTTAAAGTCTTTTTCATTGTATCCTGTTTTTAATTGTTTTTTAAATGATTCACTGTATTCGCCAGCTCCTCCCAAGCAGCCTCCAGTCCGCTAAGGAATGTTTCACCCTGAGGAGTGAGACTATAATATTTACGAGGTGGTCCCTGAGTGGACTCTACCCATTCGTATGAGAGCAGGTCATCGTTTTTCAGCCGGGTAAGCAGCGGATAAAGCGTCCCTTCTACTACAATGAGCCGGGCTTCTTTCAATTTTTGAATGATATCCGAAGCATATGACGGCTCTTTGTGCAACAACAATAAAATGCAGTATTCCAGCATTCCTTTGCGCATCTGAGATCGTACATTGTCTACATTCATAATCTATAATACTTTGTTTGGCACAAATATATGTATTATACAAGTACCTTGTATAACATAGTTCTACTATTTTGCATAAATTAATATTTAAACAAGAAAAAGAAAGGAAGCCCCTTTTTTTTAGACAAAAAGTTTATCTTTGCCTCTCGTTATAACACTAAAAAGATATAAAGATCATGTTTACCATAAAAAAGGCAACGACCAATGATATTCAGTTGATTAACGAGATGGCTCAGATCGTGTTTCCGGCTACCTACCGGGAAATTCTTTCAAAAGAACAATTGGATTACATGATGGACTGGATGTACTCTCCGAAAAACCTGCGTAAACAAATGGAAGAGGAAGGGCACATCTATTACATAGCTTACAAAGATGGAGAAGCTGCCGGATATGTTTCCATACAGCCCGAAGGAGAACATTTATTTCATCTGCAGAAAATCTATGTACTTCCCCGTTTTCAAGGTTGCCGGTTGGGCAAAGCACTATTTGAGCAGGCCGTCAAAGCAATTAAAGAAATCCATCCCGGACCTTGCGAAATGCATTTGAATGTAAACCGTAACAATAAGGCTTTACAATTCTACCAACATTTGGGAATGGAAAAAGTTGCAGAAGGAGATTTCCATATAGGCTACGGATATTATATGAACGATTATATCATGGGACTGAAAATCTAACCCTATCTTACAAAAACAAAATGGACGAATATCGTATCAATGGATTGACCATAAAAGAAAATTTGCTGCAACTGGCAGAAAATGGAAATAAAAAGTTTACCGAATCGCTGCATCCGGGAATAGAAAATGTATTGGGTATCCGCATCCCTGCCCTAAGGCGGTTAGGAACACAAATTGCCAAAGATGACTGGGAGAGTTATCTACAGACTGCGGATACTTATTATATGGAGGAACGTATGCTACAAGGTATGGTAATAAGTAATCTGAAAATGAAAGACACGGAAGCATATCTTTCACTGGTTGCCCGGTTTATTGCCATCATCAACAGTTGGTCTGTTTGTGACACTTTTGACTTTTACGGCAAACAACGGTTTGTGGACAAGAACAAGAAAAGGGTCTGGCTATTTTTGGAAGACCGGATGAAATCCGACAAAGAATATGAAATACGTTTCGGAGTAGTAATGGCAATGGCTCATTATATTGACGAAGAGTATATAGACAACGTATTGCAATGGATGGACCGGATCAGTCACGAAGGATATTATGTGAAGATGGCTGTAGCATGGGCTTTATCCGTATGTTATGTCAAGTTTCCTCAAAAAACGATGAACTATCTGAAGGAAAATCATTTAGATGACTTTACTTACAATAAGGCACTACAAAAAATCATAGAATCTTATCGGGTAAGCACGGAGGACAAAGAAATCATCCGCAGCATGAAAAGAAAAAACAAATAATGTCCATTTACCGCAAAGAGGCTTTGAATCCTTCCGAAAGAAATTCACCATTCATATTCGGAAAGATTCAAACCGCTCCAGCAGCTATTAATAATCGGGAAAAGTTATTCCTCCCAAACCAAATAAGCTGAAACCAGCCAATGATTCAATTTATTGCCATCTACCTGTTGTGCCTCAGGGATACTTACCTTAAAAGAATGTTTACCGGCCGGCAAGTCACCAATAACAGCCTCCTCAGGCATCACATCGCTACCCGGACACCAATTGGAACGGGACAAATCCGAAGAAGCCAAAGGTTCTTCAATCTCTTTTGTCGTATACCCCTTATCACCTATATATGCGGCAACTCGTGGTATCAGCCATACTCCCGTGGCCGGATTAAAACGGCGGAAAGAAGCACAGTCATCACGCCAAGGAATGAAATTCAACACCTCCTTGCCATCAACAGACACGATGTTCCGTTTCTCCACAAACTCATCTCCGCCACTATGTCCTCCGTGACCTGTTACAATATACTTCAAACGAACATTCTTGGCAGCTTTCGGCATATCAAAATCCATCACTACATCTTTGCGTGAGAAAATATCCGGATAAGTCTGTCCGATATAATACACCGTATTCATCAAAGGCTTCACACGGCGCTCCGGCATCACGTCGCAAGTGATCTTACTCTCCTTCACATCCAATTCCATACTGGCCACATACCCCTCGGCAGTCCATGTATCAATATAAATTCCCACGTATGCCTCTCTCTCCAATGCTGGATAAAGATCGGTAATATCCTGCACCCAAGTCACACTCTTTTCCCATTTCGGGATATATACAGGACGTCTCTTGCTGCTCAAAGAATCATTATCCGAACTATAATACCCCACACCGAACGGGGTCATAAAACGCATCAGTTCAAGGGTAGGCACATAATCCTGACCCGGAACAATACCAATCATTTTTTCATATTTGGTACTGTCTACCGCAGGAAACGCCCTCTTGCCTTCGGCTATATTCATCAGATTAATCACCGATTCTTTGGGAAGCACAAAACAAGATCCAGATTTATCCCAACGGTCACCATTGGAAGCTACAGTTACTTTCAGGGTAACATCCACATCCCTTTTATAATCGGGTAAGGTTATTTTCTTTAAAATGATACGCCCGTTTACCAGACGGATCACTCCGTCAGCATTGGCAGGAGTATAATTAGGGAAAGAATCGGGACGAAAACAAACAGGGGTTTTGTCGAATACTTGAATATGAGTATTCCCCAATGCCGGTAATTCTTTGTGATTTGCAGCATCGGCCGGCATCATAAAAGTTGCCGCCACAGCCAGTGGGGCAATAAAGGTCAGCAGGTTCATTCTTTTTAATTATAGGTTAGTAATCAAGGGTATATAAATTAATTTCACAAAAAACTACACGGACCTACACAAATCGTCCGATCTGTATAAATCCATGTAGTCTATAATAAAAAAAGGAATTATTGATGCTGTTCACGCAACAAATCATTCACAGTCTTCACCGGATTAAAGGTACTCAACGGCACTTCAACAAAAACAGTGTTCCAGTCACTCATTGCGCCGTTCCACAAGCCCGGAAGCTCCAATGCTTTCAGTTCTCTACCGTTCTTTGATTTATAAGAGATAAAACCTGTAGCCTTATCCACATACTTCACCAAGTCGAATTTGTTTCCTTTATAATCGCGTACCGCACACACCAAATCCACCGGATTAAAGTGAGTACCCTTCTCGAACATCTCTTTCTTGACCGGATCATTCATGTCAATCTGAGAACTTTCCAAAATTTGCAATGAAACAGTACCATCCGCATTATAAGCCAGGAACGGGCCGCCTCCCGGTTCACCCACATTCTTCACCATACCGCATACACGCATCGGACGGTTCAACTTCTTACGCAGATAAATAACCAGATCGGCATCTTCCAGATCCTTGATATCCAGTTTGCGGCAACATAAAGTCTGCTGTAAGAAACGAATGATCTCTTCCAGCTGCGCATGTGTATATTTACCGCCATCCAGTAATTCCAAATATTCAAATACCTGCTTCTGCAGAGTAACCAGTACCCCCGCAATCAGCTTTTTATACGTAACAGTATCCTCTTTCAAGCGATCGGGAACCACATTATCTATATTCTTGATAAAGATAACATCGGCATCCAAATCATTCAGGTTCTCAATCAGCGCACCGTGCCCCCCCGGACGGAACAACAGCTTGCCTTTATCGCGGAAAGGTTTGTTCTCCATATCGGCAGCAACCGTATCCGTACTCGGCTTCTGTTCAGAAAACGACACATCATATTCCACCCCGTATTTCTTTGCATAAACGGCAACCTTCTCTTCCACCAGCTTTGTGAACAACTCACGATGTTCCGTAGAAACGGTGAAATGCACATTCACTTTTCCGGTCTTGCCTGCCGCATACAACGCACCCTCCACCAAATGTTCTTCCAGCGGTGTACGCACACCATCCGCATACCGATGGAATTTCAACAACCCCTTCGGTAATGCCCCATAGTTCAAGCCGGCAGCTTCCAGCAGATTGGCTACTATAGATTTATACTCCTTCCCGGCCATCAAAGCATCAATATCCTTTCCTGTATTATCCATACAAGCCGCATTCAAGTCATTGTAGAATGCGAAGCTATGAATATGGTCGAAAAATTTCTTTTCGAAATCAGTCTTCGGAATATTGTAATCAGCCCCCAGGAATTCGAACAAATTCTTGAACATGCGGCTGGCAGCACCAGAGGCGGGTACAAACTTCACGATGGTTTTCTCCCCTTCCTTATATGTATCCCATGCTTCCAAATAATTTTTCATTTCATTTTCGGCGGGAGCCATGATTCCCTTTTCAACAGAAGCGGCTGCATCCAACTTCAAAAATGGGAAACCCTTTTCAAAGCAAGCCAGTTGTTCTGCAATCTGCTGCTCGGAAATTCCTTTTTTCACTAATAAGTCTTTGTCTTCAGGTGTTAACATAAGTACATGATTTTATATGGTTTAAATAAATTGTTACCTTATTCTTTCACTATTAATTGCCCAAAAATACAAAAAAATGCGAGAACACTACCTAATAAATAAAGAAAAAAACTACCTTTACCCTCGAAAAGATTTCACGTGTTATGGAAGAAAAAGCATTTTTCACAGCCAAAGAGCGTGAGCAACTGTTCGCCCTCTATAAACGATTGCTGCAATTATCCGGCGACACCTTGCAGAAGGGTGATTGCCATAAGTTAAAAATACACCTCATAAAAGCAGTTGCCGAAGGTAACCTGCCACGAAATTGTTTCGGAATGAATCCTATCATCAAAGATATGCAGACCGCTGTCATCGTGGCCGAGGAAATTGGGATGAAACGGGCTTCCATCCTGGGGATCATGCTGCACGAATCGGTAAAGAACCATTTATGCACCTTAGCATCTGTACAACAGGAATATGGAGAGGATGTAGCGGGGATCATACGCGGTCTTGTGAAAATCAATGAGCTATACTCCAAAAGCCCTACCATAGAATCGGAAAATTTCCGCAACCTGCTGCTCTCCTTTGCCGAAGACATGCGTGTTATTCTGATCATCATTGCAGACCGCGTGAACCTGATGAGACAGATAAAGGAGACTCCCAATATAGAAGCACGCACCCAAGTAGCCAACGAAGCTGCCTATCTGTACGCACCGCTGGCACACAAGCTGGGGCTATACAAACTGAAATCGGAGCTGGAAGACCTTTCCTTGAAATATACTGAACACGACGTATATTATCATATAAAGGACAAACTGAACGAAACGAAAGCCTCCCGTGACAAATACATAGCCGCCTTTATCGAACCGATACAGCATAAGCTGGAAGAAGCAGGATTGAAGTTCCACATGAAAGGGCGTACCAAGTCCATCCATTCCATCTATCAGAAAATGAAGAAACAGAAATGTCCCTTCGAAGGAGTGTATGACTTGTTTGCCATCCGAATCATTCTGGACTCTCCCGTCGACAAGGAAAAACAAGAATGCTGGCAGGTATATTCCATTGTGACCGATATGTATATGCCCAATCCCAAACGTCTGCGCGACTGGCTCTCCGTACCCAAAAGTAACGGATACGAATCCTTGCATACCACTGTAATGGGGCCTGAAGGCAAATGGGTGGAAGTACAGATACGCACCGAACGCATGGACGAGATAGCGGAACGTGGTCTGGCAGCCCACTGGCGTTACAAAGGCGTAAAAGGAGAAAGCGGTCTGGATGAATGGCTGACCTCCATCCGGGAAACACTGGAGAACGCCGACAGTGACCTGGAAGTGATGGACCAGTTCAAACTGGAATTATACGAAGACGAAGTATTCGTATTCACCCCCAAAGGTGACTTGTACAAGATGCCGAAAGGAGCGACCGTACTGGACTTTGCTTTCGCCATCCACAGCAAACTGGGGTCCAAGTGTATCGGAGCAAAGGTGAACGGAAAGAACGCACAATTAAAGCAAACGCTGAACAGCGGTGACCAGGTAGAAGTCATGACTTCAAACACCCAGACACCCAAACGCGACTGGCTGAACATCGTCACCACTTCGAAGGCAAGAACCAAAATACGCCAGGCCATCAAAGAGATAGAAGCCCGCCAGACAGAGTTCGCCAAAGAAACCATAGAACGTAAATTCAAGAACCGCAAACTGGAATACGATGAAGCAGTGATGATGCGCCTGATAAAAAAGCTGGGATACAAAACCGTAACCGAGTTCTATCAGGACATAGCCAACGAGACAAGAGATGCGAACGACATCATCGAAAAATACCTGGAACTGAAGAAAAAGGAAACGGAAAACCGGGAAGATATTGTCTATCGCAGCGCCGAGAATTTCAGCATGCAGACAGCACAGGACGACAAGACCTTCAAAGAGGACGTGCTGGTCATTGATCAGAATTTGAAAGGACTGGACTTCAAATTAGCCAAATGCTGTAACCCTATCTATGGCGATGATGTATTCGGATTTGTAACCATCAGCGGAGGAATCAAAATACACCGTACCGACTGTCCTAACGCACGGGAGTTGCAATCACGTTTCGCCTACCGTATCGTAAAGGCGCGTTGGGCTGGGAAAAGCCACGGCAAACAATACCCCATCACGCTGCGCATCGTTGGCCATGACGATATAGGAATTGTGACAAATATCACCTCCATTATCAATAAGGAAAACGATATCCTGCTCCGTTCCATCAGTATCGACTCGCACGACGGGCTGTTCAGCGGCATGATGACCGTAATGGTAGATGATACTTCAAAGCTGGAATCATTAGTAAAAAAGATAAAGACAGTAAAAGGAGTAAAACAGGTAAACAGAGGATAAACTCACCCCAAACTTAAAAAAATGAATGAACTGCATAAACGACTAAAAAGCTTTACATACGCCTGGAAAGGCGTATGTAGTTTTTTAAGCAAGGAACACAATGCCTGGATACATTGCGCAGCCATCATCGCCGTAACCATTGCAGGCATCCGGTTTGAAATAACACGCACCGAATGGCTTGTCATCCTCCTGTGCTTTGCAATGGTACTGGCTGCCGAAGCATTCAACACAGCCATAGAACGCCTGGTAAACCTGGTATCACCAGACTACCATCCTATAGCCGGAGACGTAAAGGACATAGCGGCAGGAGCCGTACTGATTTGCGCTATCTTTGCCGCCCTCATAGGGTTGATTATCTTTGTCCCTTATTTTTAAAGGTGTTAATTTACCATTTATTTCACTAACAGTTAAAGACCTTTTATAAAAAAAACAGTAATTTAGCCCCGATAATTTTTAAAAAGTGGAACTAATGAAGAAAATTTTGCTTTCAACATTATTGTTGATTATAGGGTTAACCACATACGCAGCCGTATGGCAATCTCAAGGAGAAGCAGAAATAACCTTTGAGAAAACAACACATAACTTCGGTTCATTCCCCGAGTCTAGCCCGAAAGTTACTTGCGTTTTCAAATTCAAAAATTCGGGAGACGGTCCCTTGGTCATTCATCAAGCGATCGCATCTTGCGGATGTACTGTTCCCCAATATCCTAAAGAGCCCATCAAACCGGGTGAAAGTGGACAGATAACAGTGACTTATAATGGAGCCGGCAAATTTCCGGGACATTTCAAGAAATCAATCACTATCCGCACAAACGGGAAAAATGAAATGACACGTCTTTATATAGAAGGTGATATGACCCCGAAAGGCACAGTTGCAGAATAGAATTCTCACATCATAAGAGAGAGGATGTATCAAAACAAAAGAAGATTCGAGTTTGATACATCCTCTTTTTATATCCGGAAAACACTGCCCCGCCTGCCTGTATCCAAGTAAAGACAAAAAAATAAGAAAAAAAGAACATTTTTCCCCAATAATAAGCCACTCTTATTCTGATTAAAATAACGTACTTTGCAGCAAATTTAAGAGAACAATGACAAACAAGCTATTATTCTTTGTCCTGCTGGCCCTCTGTTTCAGTGGCTGTGACATGCTGGAAACCCATCCATACGATGTACATATTACAGGAGAAAGAGAACTGACCAACAAAAACATCCAGTTGATAGAAAACAAAATGCAAGGCAAAAAAACAATCCGCTTTGCCATGATCAGTGATACCCAACGATGGTACAACTCTACCGAAGATGTTGTAAAAGCCCTCAATGCCCGTGGTGACATAGACTTTGTCATTCACGGAGGAGACCAGTCCGATTTCGGCGTCACAAAAGAATTCATATGGATGCGGGACATATTTAACAAATTCCAGATGCCCTACGTATGCCTTTTAGGCAACCACGACTGTCTGGGTACAGGTGAAGACGCATACAGAGCCATTTATGGAGATCCCAACTTCGCCTTCACAGCCGGAAATGTACGCTTTATCTGCCTCAATACCAATGCGATGGAATATGATTATTCGGAACCGGTTCCCGATTTCAATTTTATAGAAAATGAACTGAACAACCTGTCGCCTGAAATAGAAAAAACGGTATTCGCAATGCACGTAAAACCTTTTGAATTTGTATTCAACAACAATGTAGCAAAAATCTTCCAACTATACGTCAACCAGTTCCCCAAAGTCCAGTTCTGTCTTTACGGCCATGAACACAAATTCGCAGTAGATGATCTATTCAACGACGGAGTTCTGTATTTCCAATGCCCCTGCATAGACAAACGCATCTACTTATTATTCACCATTAAAGAAGATGGAACCTACGATTATGAAACAGTTGAATTTTAAAAAGATATTTCTGAACCTATTGTGGCCACTATTGCCTTTTACGGCACAAGCCCAAGAAAATAATACACTTTACTCCATCTTATCCAAAGACAGCATACTTGTCTCCTCTCCTTCCGTTCAAAACCAAGAGGAAGATATTGTAACCCAAATGCCAAACCGGCACCATAAATACGACAAGCGCGTACACCGTTACAGGCGTGCGTGGGAAGCTTTGATCCCCACCCACACCAAATTACAGTACGCCGGTGGAATGGGCCTGTTATCCTGGGGCATAGGCTGGGATTATGGAAAAAGAGGCCAATGGGAAACCGATCTTCTTTTGGGCTTCATCCCCCGCTACTCATCCAAACATTTCAAGATGACCATGACCTTGAAACAGAATTATATCCCGTGGAGTATCTGGCTGGGCAAAGACTTCTCGCTAGAACCGCTGACTACCGGAATCTATTTCAACACCGTATTCAGCGATGATTTCTGGACAAGCGAACCTGAGCGCTATCCCCGTGGATACTACGGATTTTCCACCCGTATCCGCACCCATATCTTTCTGGGACAACGCGTCCGTTTCGATGTGCCCGAAAAGTACCGGAAGTTCTCTAAAAGCATCACCGCATTCTACGAAATCAGCACATGCGATTTATACGTTGTCAGTGCGTTCAACAACAGTTATTTGAAACCCGATGACTATCTGAGACTATCATTTGGATTGAAATTTCAGATATTCTAATCAAATCATGAGGATGTTTCTCTATTTTTTCACTATTTTTGGGCATTTATTATGATAAATTTCAAAAATAACAACATAGAGAAACATGAAACAAGAAGAAGAAAAATCGGTTGGATTGCCCGATAACGCGTTCCGACCTCTGAAACCGGGGGAACAATATCACCCCATCATGTCACCAAACAAAAAATATCCCGAAGTAAACCTATGGTCTGTGCTATGGGGTATCGCCATGGCGGTATTATTCTCGGCGGCCGCAGCTTACCTGGGATTAAAAGTGGGACAGGTTTTTGAAGCCGCCATCCCTATCGCCATCATCGCCGTAGGTGTATCGGGAGCCGCCAAGCGTAAAAACGCGTTAGGTGAGAATGTCATCATCCAATCCATCGGTGCCTGTTCGGGAGTCATAGTGGCAGGAGCCATCTTCACATTGCCCGCCCTTTATATATTGCAGGACAAATACCCCGAAATGACAGTCAACTTCTTTCAGATGTTTGTCAGCTCACTGCTGGGAGGTATTTTGGGGATCCTGTTCCTCATCCCCTTCCGTAAATATTTCGTCAGCGACAAACATGGCGAATATCCCTTCCCCGAAGCCACTGCCAGTACGCAAGTGCTTGTTTCCGGCGAGAAAGGCGGAAGCCAGGCAAAGCCATTGCTTTTTGCAGGACTAATAGGAGGTCTGTACGATTTCATTGTAGCCACATTCGGCTGGTGGAATGAAAACTTCACCACCCGCGTATGCGGCTGGGGTGAGATGGTTGCCGAAAAAGCCAAACTGGTGATGAAAATAAACACCGGTGCAGCAGTATTAGGCCTAGGCTATATTGTCGGCTTGAAATACGCGGCTATCATTTGTGCCGGTTCATTGGTGGTATGGCTGGTTATTGTTCCAGGTATGGCCCTGTTGTTCGGCGACCAAGTGCTGAATGCATGGAATCCGGCCTTGACACAAACCATCAGCGAAATGTCACCCGAAGTTATATTCAAGGAATATGCCAAAAGTATCGGTATTGGTGGTATCGCCATGGCCGGTGTGATCGGTATCGTGCGCTCATGGGGCATTATAAAGAGTGCTGTGGGACTGGCCGCCAAAGAGATGGGCGGCAAGAAGGTGGAAGCAAACGTCATCCGCACGCAGAAAGACCTTTCCATGAAAATAATCGCCTTCGGGTCCATCTTCACCATCCTGCTGATCTTACTGTTCTTCTTTTTTGATGTGATGCATGGAAATGTATTACACAGCATTGTAGCCATCCTGCTCGTAGCCGGCATTGCATTCCTGTTCACCACCGTAGCAGCCAACGCTATCGCCATAGTCGGCACTAACCCTGTATCGGGAATGACACTGATGACACTGATACTTGCCTCAGTAGTAATGGTTGCCGTTGGACTGAAAGGTGCTACCGGCATGGTTGCTGCACTGGTTATGGGTGGTGTGGTTTGTACGGCACTCTCTATGGCAGGCGGATTCATCACAGACTTGAAAATAGGTTACTGGCTGGGCAGTACTCCTGCCAAACAGGAAACATGGAAATTCCTCGGCACACTAGTATCGGCAGCAACTGTGGGCGGCGTCATCATGATCCTGAACAAGACCTACGGCTTCTCCACCGGCGCATTGGCAGCTCCGCAGGCCAACGCGATGGCAGCCGTAATAGACCCGCTGATGAACGGTGTAGGCGCTCCCTGGCTGCTTTACGGAATAGGCGCTGTGCTGGCATTGGTGCTGACCTACTTCAAAGTACCCGCACTGGCTTTTGCGCTGGGTATGTTCATTCCACTGGAATTGAACCTGCCGTTGCTGGTAGGTGGAGCGGTGAACTGGTATGTCACTACCCGCAGCAAAGACGAGGCAGTGAATGCCGAACGTGGCGAGAAGGGAACTTTGCTGGCATCCGGATTCATAGCCGGAGGCGCATTGATGGGGGTTGTCAGTGCCGCCATGCGCTTTGGCGGTATCAATCTGATCAACGAAGAATGGCTGAGCAACCCGTTGAGCGAAGTGCTGTCAATGGCCGCCTATATCCTCCTGATCATATGGCTGGTTAAAGCCAGTATGCATATAAAGAAAAAATAACCCTTTTTCAAATACCGTGAAAATAAAAGCTATATGAAACGAATCTTACTAATGAGTTTACTTGCAATCTCTACCGCATTATCTGCCCAGAAACCTGTAGAGTTGGAATTATGGCCCGATGGCGCCCCCAACTCCAACGGCATCACCACTCCCGAGCAGAAATTAGAGAACAACCGGATTTCCAATGTCAGTGAGCCTACCCTTACCATTTATCCGGCAGCCAAACCGAACGGACTGGCTGTCGTGGCTTGTCCCGGAGGGGGATACATACGCCTGGCAATGAATCACGAAGGGCACGATATGGCAGACTGGTTCAACGCACAAGGCATCACATACGCCGTATTGAAATACCGTATGCCAAACGGACACCATGATGTACCGTTGAGCGACGCCCATCAGGCTATCCGGCTGATGAGAGAACACGCCAACGAATGGCATATTCAAAAAGTGGGTATCATGGGGGCCTCTGCGGGCGGACATCTGGCCAGTACGGCAGCCACCCACTATACAGCCGGAACGCGTCCGGATTTTCAGATCCTGTTTTATCCCGTCATAAGCATGGATCTGTCCAACTGCCATAAGGGCTCACGTGACAATCTTTTAGGGAAAAGCCCGTCAGAAGAGCTAGTGAGACTTTACTCCAATGAACTGCAAGTAACAGGCGACACTCCTCCCGCCTTCATCATGCATAGCAGCGATGACGGAGCTGTACCCGTCAGCAACAGCGTGAGCTATTACCTGGCGCTGGTAAAGAATAAAGTCCCTGCTTCCCTCCACACCTATCCTATCGGCGGCCACGGCTGGGGTTTCCGCGACAGCTTTACCTATAAGCGCCAATGGACGGGAGAATTAGAAAAATGGCTGAGAGAAATACTGTAAAAAAGCAAGGAGATGTGGCAAAACAAAAATGACTGCTCCGAAAAGTTACAGATAGTAATTATAACACTTATTCATTGGCCATTACCTGTCACAGGTGTGGTATAAACGTATTTGAATACCTATGCGACATTATAGACCGTTGTGCCGCATGGCTTCCCAATATCTATAGAAAAATATCGTGATTTACTTCCGGGCAAATGGAAGCAGACACAAAAATAGCCACCCCAAAATCCGGACGGCTATCTTTTTTATAGCTTATACGCTATCGCGGAAAGTTGTACCAATACAGAGTTTGATGCGACCCTTTCTTTAGTCTTTTAGGATGCTCAAATTATAAATTCATATTTCCAAAAACTGGATTTTGACACACCCACTTTCTATTTCCGATAAACACCTGCATCTTTATCTGCAGAAGACAAAAAACAGGCATTCGTTTCTCTTTCGCTTATTTTCTTGCGCCAAGTTGAATATCCAAATGATACAAAGCCACATCACCACCCAGCTTGATCTTGTCCAAAATACCCTGAACGGTAGCTTCCTCTTCTACCTGCTCGCGTACAAATCCCCACAAGAAATCCTGAGAAGCCTTGTCCTTTTCAGCAGAAGCAACATCTACCAGTTTGTCAATCAATTCGGAAACATGGCATTCATGCTTGTATACATGCTCGAACACATCCAGCGGAGAAGCCCATTCCTGAGGAACAGCATCCACAGCCCCCACCTTGGCTTGTCCGCCACGTTTCATCACATATTGCGCCAACACATCAGCATGATCACTCTCCTCATGAGCCTGCGCTTTCATCCATGAAGCAAAACCTTCATAGCCTTTCGCAGCGAAGAAATAAGACATGGAAAGATAAAGATTGGCCGACCACATTTCGGCTACAATCTGAGCATTAATTGCGTCTTGTAATTTTTGTGAAATCATAATTTTTATTTTTTAGTTAAATTGTAACTGTTGCAAATATATAATTTTTCTAGCGATTAACACTATGTCCATTCACCTTTTTATAAAAATTATATTTTATCTCATCCAAGTCTTTGCGATTCAAAAGAAAAGTCTTATCTTTGCACCCGCTAATACGGGTTATTAGCATTAATTCAAATCATTAATTATAAAAACATTATTTAGAAATGGCAACTAAAATCAGATTGCAAAGAAACGGACGCAAAAGCTATGCGTTTTATTCAATCGTTATCGCAGACGTAAGAGCTCCACGTGATGGTAAATTTACTGAAAAAATTGGTACTTACAACCCTAATACCAATCCTGCCACAGTAGATTTGAATTTTGAACGCGCACTTCATTGGGTAATGTGCGGTGCACAGCCTACTGACACAGTACGTAACATCTTGTCAAAAGAAGGTGTTTACATGAAAAAGCACTTGCTGGGCGGTGTTGCCAAAGGCGCATTCACAGAAGCAGAAGCTGAAGCTAAATTCGAAGCTTGGAAGAACAACAAACAATCTGGTCTGGCTACTTTGAAGGCTAAACTGGATGAAGCAAAGAAAGCTGAAGCAAAAGCTCGTTTGGAAGCTGAAAAGAAAGTAAATGAAGAAATTGCCAAGAAAGTAGCTGAGAAGAAAGCTGCTGAAGCCGCTGCCAAGGCTGAAGCAGAAGCCGCTAACGCTCCTGCTGAAGAAGCACCTGCTGCTGAAGCTACTGAAGCTCCTGCTGAAGCATAATTCAATTTTACTTCAAAAAGAACAGCTCCTCTGATCTATATCGGAGGAGTTTTTTATGCTCTTATCCGAGGAATCAAAGGGAGTTTATCTCATCTTCCGAAAGTCCGGTAACTTTTGCGATTTCAGCTATGGAAAGCCCGGCATTCTTCAAATTTCCTGCAATAGCTTTGGCTTTCATCCATTCACCTTCTGCAATGCCTTTCTGAATAGCTGTATTAATCACATTGTTCCAATCTCTATATACTTTCAAACTCTCCTCATAGGCATAAAGGTTCTCTTTTGAGAACTGAGCAATTTCGGCAGCCTCAAACAGCCGGTTGAACACACGTTCCTGAAGGGCAGTGGGACGTTCCATCAAACGGGCCAGATTCTTGAGCACAAACATCCATTTATCAAACAACGTATCCAACTCCTGCTCGGTTTTATGGAATTTAGGCATTTCCAGATACACAAAAGTCAGTTTGTCAAAAAACACTTCATGAGTAGTTGTATCCATCAGCTTCACTTCATGGCGGAAGCCGGAAGACGAAACATCATCCAAGGCAAAATTCAAGATACCGATCACATACACTGCTTTCAGTTCATAGTCCCAGATTTCCCCTTTAATAGCCTGTTCCCTGATAGGATAGGTAGCATAATAAATACTCCGGTCCTTGAAAAACTGTTGCTCCCCTCTCTGCATTTCTATCAGAATCTTTTCTCCTTTTTCATTTTCACAATAGACATCAAAGACAGCCCGGCGGTCAATCTCTTTGCTGCCCAGATGCTCTGTATTCAAGTAGGTGACATCCTCAATGACCTGCTTGCCATCGAACAAGGCATTCAAGAAGCCAATAAGAATCTCTTTGTTCAAGTCGGTTCCAAACAATAATTTGAATGCAAAGTTCGTATAGGGATTTACATATCTTTCACGCAATCCTTCACTACACATAAGCGTTTGATATTTAAAGTTATTTTAATTCTGTTGAAAGCAGTTCAATACAAAGGAACGAAAAAAAGCGGATTTTAAGAAAGTTATCTGCTAATAAATTGTTAATGTTCCAATTGTACTTACAATTCATGTACAATGACAACACATTCTATCCTTATCTCTTCATGAAAAGAATATCTCCATCTTCCCTAAAAGGATGAAAAGCCGATAAATTCATATCTCCAAAAAGAAAAAACTATCGGCCTATGGTGCTTGCTTCTTTTCTCCCAAGAAATTATTCCAAATTAACCCATGTTATAACGGGATTATGATCAGAACTACGATAAGGATCTTCTCTATAATAAGATGTATATTTAAATCCCCAATAAGCAGGCTCACTGGCATTGATATCCCAAGGAGCAGCACCAACTATTTGTGAAGTCAGCGTAGGAGAACTTAAAGAATGATCCAAATAGCCAACCTCCCCACGATAACAATAACTCCAAGCCGCAGGTGAATATTTCTTTAGCAAATTTATATACCCAGCATCCGTAAACACCTTAATGGCATCCTCCATACCGTAGCTGTTCAAATCACCCAAAACCAGCACATCCGTATCTTCATAATAAGCAACAAGCTCATTATATACTTTCAAACACTCACGCGCTTCCATAACCCTACGGTCGGCAGAACCTCCCTGACCGTCATTCTTATCTATACCACTAGTTTTAGCTTTAAAATGATTCATAGCTAAAATCACTTTCGCTTTATCATCCTTCAGTTCAAAACATTGAACTATGTACCGCATCTTCAGATTATCAAAATTATAGCTTTTAAACTCCTTATAAGGCAAAACTTTCACTTTATCATAAATAAAAACATTTGTTTGTACCTTTGATGATTTTTGTCCGGGAGTATTCAACCAAGCATACCGTTCTTCCCCTAACGCATTGTTCAAAGACCTACAAAGATAATCCACAGTAAAATCTCCCTGTTCTACTTCACAAATAGCATAAATATCCGCTTTCGCCTCTTTCAATGCAGCTAAGATTTTAGCATGCTGACGCAAGGTTTCTGCATTTCCCGTATTACCATACATATAAAAATTTTCCGCATTGAAACTCATCACTTTCAAATTATAATCATTTACAGTAGGAGCGACAGACCGAGCATTATAAGAAACTGACGGCTTTTCCGTTAATGTAAAATGATAACCGGAAGTACTATAAGTCACTTTACCTTTAACCCCAGCCATCTCACTTCCTATACGAAGTGTGTTACACGGGTCAATCAAAGGGAACTCTGATGTAATCAGCAATTTATCAACCTCCTGCTTTTCTACCCATTTGGAATATTCAACAACCGACGGGAGGTTTACATCCGCAAATGCACGTTTCACCTTGGAAGAGACAACAATAGTTCCTTGAGGTTTCGAGCCGCTATACGTCTGAGTGACAAAAAGCGGATTGACAATTGTTACTTCTTTACCAGCTACAGACGCAGCCCATTCAGGAGAAAAATCCGAAGGAAAAGTTACCTTCAAATTATCCTTTTCCGGAAATTCCATTTCTTCCTTATCCGCAGAATCGCTACAAGCAAAACAAAAAAGGGACAAAAGGAAGAGAAAACATACTTCACTTTTTTTCATACCTTATCATTCAAATAAGAAAAAGAAAAGGGAGTTCATACTTTTACAGCTAAACTCCCTTTTGCTCATTATTAAGAAAATAATTTATTCAGCCTCATCCAATGATTCTAGAACGAAACGACTTTCCTCTTCGCTCCAAACAATCTTTGCCACATAAGAAGCGGTACCCGTACTAGTATAAATCGAAGAAATAACTTTATAATTAGTCACCTGTCCGTCCACAAAGACTGGTTCCGGATGAACTAATTCGATAAACTTCACAAGTCCCAATTTTACCTGTTCTATACAATAAGCATCCATCTCTTCATCCGTAGTCAAATTGGCCATTGCTCCGGTTACATCATAATACTTTTTACGCGTATATCCTTTTGCATTCCAGTTGCCATAAGCAGAACTTGCGCCATAATAATATTCTCCCTGACCCACTTTCTGAGTATCCAGATAACCTTCATCAAAATTTGCCGCCACATAATCAACCACAAGCTGAAAATCTTCTTTCTGCATGGTGATGGTTTCAAACAACAATCCAGAAGGAACAGTACGTTTAAATACCCATTCATTCTCTTTATAATCGTATTCATCCACTTCTTTGTTTACGATGGTTTCCGATTCATTTCTCATTACCAGCACATTGTCAATCTGCACACTGGTAGTCACCCCATCAGGAGCCCCTTCATAAACGAAAGCAATATAAATATTCTTACCGGCAAATTCATCCAGTTTCATACTTCCTGCCCTCGCCATAGAGCCATAGCCTTTAACCGGTTCCTGAGGAATAGAGAAATTATCTGTTACATCTTCCCATTCCGTATACTTATTGGTAATACTGCCCGAATTACCTTGAAAAGTAGAGGACACATACACCTTTAAAGCATCCCCCTTATAATTTCCGATACAGACGTCAAAAGAGAATACATCTCCCACTTCTGCCTTGAATTTCGGTGAGATAATCCATGACTGTACTTCACCATCTGCCTTATATGCGGAACATTCCGTATAAACATTATTACTATATGCCTTATCATACCAAGGTGCTGTTCCTTTTACAGAATAATTCAACCATCCAGCCACATCCGTAGCTTCCTTATCTACGACATTACGTTCAAAATCTTGCTCCAATACCGGCACTTCTTTGATTTCAGTGGTTTCCTGCATATAACTTACAGAAGCAAACGAACCATTGTCACAGGTATAATATTTCTGGGTGAGCCATGGAATAATAACATCCTTGGCACTTTCTGTTTCTTTGAAAGTTTTCTCTGTATATTCTACAGTATATTTCTGGACATTACTTTGGTCTGTTTCATCAAAACCTTCAAAATATTTTTCATTATAATCACAAGCAGTCATTAACGAAGCGGCTGCCAGCACCATCCATATATTTTTCTTCATATTCTAAAATTCTTTAGGCTTTGAGTTTAAAAATTAAGTTTCAATTTCAAGTTGTATGTACGACCGAATCCATAGAAGATGCCATAAGCAGTTTGCCAGTCATGATTTGAACCATCTGTAGCATCAGAAATATATTCCTGATCGAACAAATTGTTCACAACTCCTGAAAGAATAGCGTTTACCCCACCTATCTTAAATCTATAACTTGCATTTAAATCACATACATACGCTGAAGGAATACGCCATGGGGAATCATACACCAACGTCTTGTTGATATTATATGTCAAATCAGAAGATTCAATAGCCCAGTCAGAATAATTACGTCCATAGAACACACAATCGAAACCTACGCGTAATGCCTTTGATATCTTTGCCGTAGCACCCAGTGAGGCTGTGGTTTGCGCGGAGCCTCCTACTCTGACACCATCCAAATCCAATGCAACAGAAGCATGGTCAGGAGCCATAATACCAGTAGCCTCTACAAATTTTCCATTTTCATAAGCCAAAGGCTGTCCCAATGAATTGTAAAAATATCCTTTCGGCGTGCTGCTCCAGCGCCAATTTCCAATAGAGAACATACCGTTAATATCCAACCATCTGAAAGGTCTTGCCACAAAGTCCAGTTCAATTCCTTGGTGAGTGGCATCGACCCCCTGCATATTGATAGTGGCACGATCCACCTGATTGCCTTTCTCATCTTCAATATTCACAGATGCGGCATTGGTCTTGTCAAACCACTGGGTATGATATACATTCAGATTAGCAGTGAAATAAGGAGAACGGAATCCATAGCCTAATTCAAAAGAAAAAATCTTTTCGTTTACAGCATCCGGATTAGTAGCATTACTAGTTGCACTCTGTAAGAAAGCGCCACCTGAGAAGAAAGGAGCACGACTGATGTAACCTACATTTGCAAATACATTATGATATTCGTTCAGATTATAGTTGGCACCACCTTTCACTGTATAGCCTATAAAATTCACCGTTTCCGATTCGGCATGCTGCTTGTCATAATAAAAGCGGTCATATCTCCAATATCCGGTATTGGAAATTGAACCTGCAAGAAACGCACTCAATTTATCTTTATTGTACTCAGCTTGTGCAAATACTCCTTCTGACATAGCATAGCCATCATAATCACGATATACCACATCTCCCACCTGTATTTTTTTCTTCACATATTCCGGAGTTCCTGCCAAGGCATTGTTCACCGCTTTCACCTTCTCTCGGCTTTCATCCAAGAAATATTTGCCGCCATACAAATCACTCAATTCATTAGTATGCGTACCTTTATAATAACGGAAATCTATACCTCCGTAAAAATCAATGTAATCACCAAATTTTGTCGTATATGTAGACAACAAGCCATACCAGTTGTGTTCGTTGATACTTTTTGACATAGCCATCATAGAACCGTTATCACTGGCTTCATTCATATCATAAATCTGGTCATAAGCAAATGTACCGTCTGAATTTCGGAAATAAGTATTCAAGTTTCCTTTATAAGAGCCATACCACATATTACGATAAGTAGTACCATTGGCATCTTTCTTATATCCTTGTCCCGCATTACCATATCCGCGGCCAATGGAAACATATGCCGCTGTGCTCAATGATGATTTTTCATTAATTTGCCATTGATGGTTCAATGAAAGCTGCGGCTTGTGATATTCATTGTGCGAAGCAGACATACGCTCACCGTTAGGGCCGAATCCATAAGTAGGATTATAGCGATACGGACTCTTGTCACCCATATAATTTTTCACTGCCTGCCATCCTTTGATGCTTAAACCGTCTTTATTACTGCGCTGGTTATGCCATTGGGGTGATCCGAATGCAGTAAATGAAATCTGGTGTGCATCATTGATACGTTTGGCTATGTTTACAAAATAATTATAAGCAGAGAATTCGGTCCCTTGTATATATCCGTCTCCCCAAGTCTTTCCACCAAGTAAAGTCAATGCCCATCCATCTTTGGACATACCTGTAGAAACATGGAACAGAAGCTTGTTATAGCCGTCATTCCCCATTGCATAAGAGATAGAACCACCTTTTTTCTGATCAATGGTACGGGTAACAATATTGATAGAGCCACCTACCGAAGGAGCAGACACCTTCGAAGCGCCCAAACCTCGCTGAGTCTGCATGCTACGTGTCACATCCGACAGTCCTGCCCAGTTACTCCAGTACAAGCCTCCCCATTCCATATCATTCATTGGAATACCGTTTACCATAACAGCGATATTTTCGCTCTTGAAACCACGCATGTTGATTTTTGAATCACCGTATGCACCACCTTGCTTGGTAGCATATACACCCGGAGTTGATTTTAATATCTCAGGGAATTCCTGTGTACCTAATTTTTCTTCTATAAATTCCGGAGCCAAAGTTGTTACAGCCACCGGAGTCTTACGGGCTACAGCAATAGAAGAAGTTATCACAACATCCCCTAAAGTCTTTGCATCCAGTGATAAAGCAATAGTTCCCAAATCAACATTGCCCTTTTGAGTAACCTTCATTGTTTTGTCCTGATACCCCAAGTATTTAAACTCAAGAGTAGCCTTAGAAGAGGTAAGTTTCAACACAAAGTTACCGTCAATATCCGTTACAGTACCCAGTGTCGTACCGCTGACCGATACAGTGGCACCAATCAATGGCTCATTGTTCTCGGCATCTACTACTTTACCTTTTACTGTTCCTTGCGCAACAGCCGTAGCAGTGAAACAGATTGTCAGAACTGCCAACAGGAGGAAATGCTTTAGATGATTTCTCATAATTTTGTCTTTGATTTAAATTAATTAGTTAGTATTTCATTCCCAATAGGAAAGACAAAGATAAAAATTTAATTCATATAAATTGAATTTATATTAGATTATTTAAACGAAAAGGGTACTTTTTAGGCGGAATATGACAATTATGTTAAGAAAAGAACAAAAAGCCGCCTCAAAAGAGGGGAAAACTGTCCGGAAATTCCAGAGCAACTGCCACATATTACTGTAGAAAGAAGGGCAAATGGAAACCGCCGGAACTATTTTCAGCATACCTTATTCCCAAAGCCGTATCCACTGATCCGGACAAATCCGGCCCGCCCCTACGACAAAACGACAGGTCACTTTCATTCAGGCTCTCTCACTTTCAAAATGACAGAGCAAAAAGAAAACGAAAGAATGTGCATACAAAAAGAGGCGCACCTTCATGGGTACGCCTCTCTATCCTGTTCCTGTATTGTCTGATACAGGCTATTTCATTTAGTTAAAGATATAACGGACACTGAACTGTATGGAATACGTAGAATTGAAACTGTTCAGATTGGAATACGTATCAGTCAGTTTCTTTCCTCCGTTCTTCTGGAACTGGTAAGCGCCGCCCTTATAGCTCAACAAGGAAGTATTGTTCACCGTCTTATAAATTCCCCAGTCGCTGTTCAGCAAGTTCAGGAAGTTCTTGATATCCACTCCGAACTGCAAGGTATTGCGCTTGCCCCCTACATTGAGGAAGAAATCCTGATTGAACTTCAAATCCAGCTGATGATGCCAGGGCATGATGGCTCCTCCGCGTTCGGCATACTTGCCTTTACGGCCTTTCAGATAACTGTCCTCATTAATGTAAGCCCAGAAATCATCGCGCTGCTCCTTGGCAGAATAAGTCACCTCACCCGTCTTGCTGTCAGTATAATCGGCAAAGTTCCACTTATCCAGCGCCTCGCGGGATGCCGGAATGTACAGCAAGTTGTTTGAGCCGTAATCGCCTACAATATTTCCGGTGAATGTATAGGAATAACGGGCGGCGGAATATCCTCCGGCATAGCCCATGTTCATACCCTCATAAATCAAAGACAAGGAGGAAGCGAAATTCTTGGCGTATTTAATACGGTAAGCGGCGGAAGCCAGCACACGGTTGGGCGATACATACGTACCATAGCCGGTCTCCGTGTCATTATTTCCGTTGACAGAGTAACGGTTGTTGTAATAAGCCGAGTTCACCTGGTCGCCGATGCCGTCGCCATACGACTTGGCATAAGAACGGGTGTAGGAAGCGGAAAGATGCAGGCCGAAATCAAATGTCTTGGCCAGTGAGGCGGTGAGTGAGTAATAATAAGCGCTGTTTCCCGCATTGGTGATATAATAAGCATCCGTCTTGTTCGCATTGGAGTACTCAAACATTCTGCGGACATCACCCGGAGCTATCTCCTGCTCTCCTTTAAACTTACGTCCCAAATTGGTCACTGTAGCCGGATTGAACTCTTTACTGAAAATACCTTCCAACGTAAAGTCAATGTCTCCGGGAAGTTTTGCATCAAAAGCCAATGATGACTTCCAGGTGGCATTCATCTTCAAGTCGCGGTCAATGATGGTGGCTCCGGAAGGTGCGGCAGGATCGGTAGCCGCCGGAAGGTTCAAGTTAGGATCTTTCAACATATCAGCCACGCTGGTGTGGAAACTCGGTTGTCCGTACTTAGCGTCCTTCTGCTCGTTATAATAATAGGTGCTTTGTCCGCAATTGGCATTACCTACTGCCGAAACCAGCCATACGAACGGCAGACGGCCGATGAAGTAACCGCTACCGCCGCGCAATACATACTTACGCTCGCCTGTAAGGTCCCAGTTGAAGCCGATACGGGGGGAGGCGGTCAGCTGGTAGGATGAAGGCAACTGGTCTGTGGCGTAATGATATCCGTCAAAGTCAATCTGTGCGAAATTCTTGTTATAGTTGTTCTTCAGCTCCGGATAAATGGGCAGTTCGAAACGCACCCCGGCAGTCAGTCTGAAGTTGTCTGTGATATTCATCTGGTCCTGCAGATAGAAAGAAAGCTGCTGGTACTTCATGTTCGCCAGGAACTGGGAACCGTCCCCGGTGTTGGAATAAGTGACACCGAAAGCAGCCGGAGCTCTGTTGTTCACAAAATCATCCCAAGAGGAATAGACATAATAACCGCTACCCGCCTGCATGAATCCGTTCACTGCCTTATTGGACTCAAACTGGATACCGCCCATAAAGTTATGGATACCGCTGGAGAAATTGAATTCATCGGTAATGACAAAGGTCTTCACCTGGCGCAAGTTCCCTTCTGTAAAGGGGTCCGGACCGAATGAGGCGTACAGCGAGCCTTGATCAAGGATGTCCACCGTAGGGAATGTCCCCCCTTCGTATGTACGCGGTTCGTTCTGATAAGAATAAGTGAAACGCAGGGCGTTATTGATAGCCCCCCATTTTGAATTCCATTCGGAAGCGATGGAGGTGAAGTTCTGTTCCTGCATATAGCGTGAGCTTTCAAAGTACAGACCGGTGTTTGCTGTACGGCCCGAACTGCTCTTGCCCGCACTGCCGTCTACTCCACCCGGATAGATGATTGAATCCTTAAACGGAGTGGTGGAAGAGGAAGGGTTAGAGGAATACTTGGAATGGGTATGGGTGAAACGGAAATTAATCTTGTTGTTGTTGTTGATGTTCCAGTCCAGACGGCCCATGATCTTGTAAGAAGGGGTTTCCAAAGAGTATCCTTGATAACGTCCCGGATTATAGTTGTATTTTTCCGACAGGTATTGGCTGATGTTGTTCATCCCCACAAAGGTACGGCCGCCTACCGTTGTGGTGTTCTCGAACGGACGGTGCACGATGCCGTTGGTGCTCCATTCGTCATTGGCGCCGCTACGCGCTATGCCCGACGGACCTGCCTGCACATTATCCTGATATTCGCCGTTCACGAAGAAGAATAACTTGTTTTTAATGATCGCACCTCCCAAAGAAGCTCCGTAGGTGGTACTGTGGTCACGGTTGCGGGTCAGCTCATAGTCCTCTACCTTATTACCGGTAAGGTGGGTATTGGAAGTATACATATAGGCTGTACCTTTGAACTCATTCGTACCACTCTTTGTCACGGCGTTGATGGCACCTCCTGTAAACCCGCTCTGACGGACATCAAAGGGAGTGGTGGAAACGGAAATCTGTTCCAATGCATCCAGAGAGATAGGCGAACCGCCTGCCGGCAAGTTCGAGCCGATACCGAAGGCATTATTGAAAGCGGCTCCGTCCACAGTGACATAAGACTGGCGGTAGTTACCTCCACCCACTGAGAAACCGCTACCGATATTGGCTCCCTGAGGGGTCAGGCGCATGATATCGTTCATGCTGCGGCTCACCGTAGGCACTTCCGACATTCTGGCCGCATCGACATTGGTCACCGCTCCGGCGCGGTCAGACTTCATATTGCTGCTCTTGGAAGCGGTTATCACTACTTCATCCAGCAGTTCGGTAGACTCCTTCAAGTTCGCATCCAATACGTAATTCTCTCCCAACTGGAGATTGATGCTCTTGTAAACCACTGATTGATAACCTACATAAGAAACTTCTACTTTGTAAGGGCCGCCGGCACGCATGCCCTGGATGGAATAACGGCCGTCCACATTGGTAATGGCCCCATAATGGGTGCCGGACGGCTCATGAATAGCCTGAATCGTCGCGCCGATAATGGCTTCATTGCTTTGATCGACCACCTTTCCACTCATTGACGAGGTAGTGACCTGAGCGTTAACAGTAGCAGCGATTACCAACATAACCACCGCAAAAAAAGATCGCATTCTTTTTACCATAAACTTTTTATTAATTAATATTATAATTAATGTCTTAAAAGACGTTGCAAAGATAGCTAATAGAAACGATATACAAACTACAAATCGGTTACAATTTACAGTGGCAGGTCTATAGAAAGAGAATTTATAGTTTTATGGTGAACCACATTCATCCTGCCGGATGACCCCGGGACACGGGCCGACGGGAATTCCATGCGGTGCGCGCATAATAAGATAGGTGTATAATAAAAAGGCTCTTAACCTCAAAAACGTCTTTATACTGAGGACGTTGCCATACATTTCTGACGAGCCGTTGTGTGTATATGCAAACTTACCCAAGAATACGTTACTGTTCGTACACTTGGGTAAGATTTTATAGACAGGGCGTCATCAGTCTTCCATCAGCTTGCGGTAGCGCACCCGTTTCGGCTCCTCATTACCCAAACGCTTCATCTTGTTCTCTTCGTATTCCGAATAGGATCCTTCAAAGAAAAAGACCTCACTGTTTCCTTCGAAAGCCAGGATATGGGTACAGATACGGTCCAAGAACCAACGGTCGTGGCTGATCACCACCGCACAGCCCGCAAAATCGTCCAGACCTTCTTCCAACGCGCGCAGCGTGTTCACGTCAATATCATTGGTAGGCTCGTCCAGCAGCAGCACGTTGCCTTCTTCCTTCAGTGCCATAGCCAGATGCAGGCGGTTGCGCTCACCACCCGAAAGCATTCCACAAAGTTTCTCCTGATCGGCTCCCGAAAAATTGAAACGGCTGAGGTAGGCACGCGCGTTGATATCCCTGTTTCCCAGACGGATCAGTTCGTTTCCACCGCTGATCACCTGATAAACGGACTTGGCAGGGTCGATATCTTTATGTTGCTGGTCCACGTATGCCAGTTTCACGGTCTCCCCTACCTCGAAAGTACCTTTGTCTACGGTTTCCAGTCCCATAATCAAGCGGAACAAGGTAGTCTTTCCGGCACCGTTAGGACCGATTACACCGACAATGCCGTTAGGGGGCAGCATGAAATTCAGGTTATCGAACAACAGCTTGTCACCATAAGCTTTCGCCACTCCTTTGGCCTCGATCACCTTGTTTCCCAAACGGGGACCGTTCGGGATGAAGATTTCCAGTTTCTCTTCCTTTTCTTTCACATCCTCATTCAACAATTTGTCGTAAGAGTTCAGACGGGCCTTTCCTTTTGCCTGACGGGCTTTGGGAGCCATGCGCACCCAATCCAGCTCGCGTTCCAAGGTCTTGCGGCGTTTGCTTGCCACTTTCTCTTCCATCTCCATGCGTTTGGTCTTCTGTTCCAGCCAGCTGGAGTAATTTCCTTTCCAGGGAATTCCTTCGCCACGGTCCAGTTCCAGAATCCATCCGGCTACATGGTCCAGGAAGTAACGGTCGTGGGTTACGGCAATCACCGTACCTTCATATTGCTGCAAATGCTGTTCCAGCCAGTCGATACTTTCCGCATCCAAATGGTTGGTAGGCTCGTCCAGCAACAGGATATCCGGCTTCTGCAACAGCAGGCGGCACAATGCCACACGGCGGCGCTCACCTCCCGAGAGATTCTTCACCGGCTGGTCTTCGGGCGGACAGCGCAACGCATCCATGGCGCGTTCCAGCTTGCTGTCCAGATTCCATGCGTCCGTAGCGTCAATGATGTCCTGCAACTCTGCCTGACGGGCAAAGAGCGCATCCATCTTTTCAGAATCCTCATAGTATTCGGGAAGCCCGAACTTATTGTTTATTTCTTCGTATTCCGCCAGTGTGTCCACGATGCTCTGCACTCCTTCCATCACCACCTCTTTCACTGTCTTTTCATCATCCAGATGCGGTTCCTGTGCCAGATAGCCTACAGAGTAGCCCGGCGAGAACACCACTTCTCCCTGATAACTTTTCTCCAGTCCGGCAATGATTTTCATCAGTGTTGATTTACCCGAACCGTTCAGACCGATGATACCGATCTTAGCACCGTAAAAAAAGGATAGGTAGATGTCCTTCAATACCTGTTTGTTCGCCTGGAAGGCTTTGCTTACGCCCACCATCGAAAAGATAATCTTTTTGTCGTCTGCCATATTCTTTATATTATTAATTTATGTAAGTTGCCATATTTCACTGTTTTTCCTCCATCTTTCTGTAATACCACGGATGTGTGAAGAACTCATACATCAGCAGCAGAACGACACAGATACCGATACATATCCAATAAATGGTATCGGGATGACCCTCAGTCCACATATTCTCAAACAGGAAACCAATCAGTACTCCTGCCTCCCACATCAGCTGATAGGTATTGTTTCCCGTTCCCCGCTCGCAATGCCTCGGCAGGCTGATCATTTTTATAAAGAAACGTGACACAGTGGTTCCGGTTCCCATCCCCAACAAAATACCAGCTATATAACTGTTCATCAAGCTATTGGAAAAAGCGAGCAATAACAATCCTCCTATCATTGCCGCCTGCCCCAGCTCTACCTCCGAACGACCGGAAGCATGAGAAAGCACGTAACGCAAAAGCAGCAAAGACAGGACAAAGCCTATCAGGATACAAACAAAAAACAATTCATTGTAAATATGTGCCACCAATATCCCAAAGATAATGGCCACCATCATCATATTCATCCCCGGCCACAAAGTGCGCGGCAGCAAAAAACGGTCCAGCGAGAACCATGAAGTGCTGAGCGGAGCACGGAAAGGAACTTTCACCGCCGGAATCAGCACCAGCGCCAACGCTCCTAGAGCCATACTGGTATAAATGATATGGTGAAAATTCCAATAAGGATAAATATAGATCCCCAAGGCAAGACCCACCACCATTCCAAAACGACCCGCCCAGGCAAAAGCGATATTGGCATCCGTGCGGCGGCGGGAAGCAGTGACATCAATCACCAGTGTACTGCCCGTAGTCATGGTAATGACGCTGAACAGCCCTCCCTGGACAGCCCTGACCAAAGCTACGAACCCTACGGTCGCAACGTACGGATATAGCAGACTGGATGCCACAAACAGAAATATCGCTATAAAGCACACACTTTTACGTTTGAACGTATCAATAAGGTAGCTGTTGAATGTTCCCGGAAGGAACATGGCCAGCCCGAAAACAGCAATGGCTGCTCCTGCTTCCGCATAACTGCAATACCAGTGCCGCACCATCCATAAAGGCAGCACAGGAAGCATCATGTATAGTGATGCATAAAGCAAAAAATTGGAAAGGGATAACAAAAACATATTCCCAGTCCACAGTTTTGCCTTTTCATACGGAAAGAAGAAGTCATCATACATATCAGCAAAAACTTTTAATATTGTTCGTCTTCGTTAGGGAAATCCCCTTTTTTCACATCATCCACATACTGCTGTATGGCTCCCGTCATAACTGTATGCAGATCGGCATAACGACGGAGGAAACGAGGACTGAAACCGTTGGTCATCCCCAGCATGTCCGATACTACCAGCACCTGCCCGTCTACCGCGCCACCGGCTCCGATACCGATAACGGGAATAGTCAGTTCCCTAGCCACACGCTCTGCCAGTGACGCAGGGATTTTCTCAAGTACCAGCGCAAAACACCCTGTCTCTTCCAGCAGATGTGCATCGCTCAACAACTTCTCGGCCTCTTCCTCGTCCTTGGCACGTACAGTATAGGTTCCATATTTATTGATAGATTGCGGCATTAACCCCAAATGTCCCATGATGGGAATGCCGGCAGCAATGATTTTCTTTACCGCATCAATGATCTCCACGCCCCCTTCCAGTTTCAAAGCATCGGCGTGCGTAATCTTCATTACTTTGATCGCATTGGTCACCGCTTCGTATTCGGAAGTCTGGTAAGTGCCAAAAGGCAGATCCACCACAACAAGCGCGCGTTTCACCCCACGGACCACAGACTTTCCATGATAAATCATCTGATCAAGGGTGATAGGAAGTGTGGTCACATTTCCTGCCATGACATTCGAAGCGGAGTCGCCTACCAATATAACATCGATGCCTGCGCCATCTACAATCTGCGCTGTCGTGTAATCATAGGAGGTAAGCATAGAAATTTTCTCGCCTCTCTGCTTCATTTCCACCAAACGGTGGGTAGTTACTTTGCGTGTATCACCTGAAATATATCCTGCCATATTTACTTTAATTTATAAAAAACGGCTGCAAAGGTAGATGTTTTAGTTGACATTACCTCATCATATTCTTCATTTTTTCGAAACTGAATCCATTAAAGTCCTGAATAACAGCATTTGCCTTGTCGCGTATTTGCTCTTCAGAATTGGTGGTAGCCAGTCCTATCACAGTCATTCCGGCACGATTCCCCGCCTCAAGGCCATGAAACGAGTCCTCGAAAACCACACAGTTCTCCGGCACGGTGTCAAAAACTGTCGCACCTAACAGAAAGCATTCGGGGTCAGGCTTGGAATGAGTAAACATTTCAGCAGTGAGGATACGGTCCACACTTTGCTTCAATTCCGGGTGTGCTTTATATACGTTGCTCATCTTCATCTCATTTGAACTTGTGACTATAGCTATCTTTACCCCGTTTTCCCTCAATTCTTTCAGGAAAGCCTCTACGCCCGGGATATAATTATATAACATATTTTTTTCAAATTTGTTCAAATCTTCTGTAATTTCATGCTGCACCTCTTCCATTCCGGCAAAATAGTTGGCATAAATCTGTGTCAAGGTCTGTCCTTTTATCAACCGGCCGAATTCGGGAAGCTCCGGATGGTATTTCCGTCCTTGTTCATTCCAGAAGATACTATACTGAGTCTCAGTGTCCATTACCACTCCGTCAAAATCGAATAAAGCTGCTATGCTTTTTGTTGAATTCATATTACTTTTAGTTTGATTTAACGCCACAAAGGTCCGAATAATCCTCCATATTCCTAACTTTGCAAAGCTTAAAAATAACAAAAACGCGAATGAAAGAAAACAACCCGCACATACTGGGTACAGAAAAGGTCGGAAAGCTGCTTTTAGAGTACTCTATCCCTGCCATCATAGGGATGACACTGACATCACTGTACAACATTATTGATAGTGTATTTATCGGTCATGGTGTCGGCGCCATGGCCATATCGGGCTTGGCTATTTCTTTTCCGCTGATGAATCTGCTGGTGGCATTCTGTACACTGGTCGGGGTGGGTGGCGCTACCATTTCTTCTATCCGCCTGGGGCAGAAGGATACGGACGGTGCCGAGAAGGTGCTGGGAAACGTAACGGTGCTCTGTGTGATAAATTCTATTTTCTACGGAGGCATCACCCTGCTGTTTCTGGACCGGATTCTGTTCTTCTTCGGGGCAAGCCATGACACGTTGCCATACGCCCGCGACTTTATGCAGATTATATTAATAGGAAGTCCTGTCACCTATGTAATGATCGGACTGAATAATATCATGCGTGCCACCGGTTATCCCCGAAAGGCGATGCTGTCCTCCATGCTGACAGTGGGATGCAACATTATTCTGGCTCCTGTCTTTATTTTCTGGCTCGGTTGGGGAATCCGCGGAGCAGCCACGGCAACCATCCTTTCACAGTTTGCCGGCATGATATGGGTGCTGAGCCATTTCATGCAGGAAAAAAGTTATATCCGCTTCAAGAAAGGGATATTCAAATTAAGGAAACGGATCGTAGAGAATATCTTCAGTATCGGTATGTCGCCGTTCCTGATGAATGTCTGCGCTTCGGCCATTGTCATTATATTCAACAAGAGCCTGCTGCTCTACGGGGGCGATCTGGCTATCGGCGCATACGGCATATTAAACCGTCTGCTGATGCTGTTTGTAATGGTTATCATGGGGCTGACTATGGGAATGCAACCGATTGTGGGCTATAATCATGGCGCACACAAATTCGGCCGGGTGAAGCAGACTTTGAAATATTGCATGATTGCAGGGGGGTGCATCACTTCGTTGGGATTTGCTTTCAGCGAACTTTTCCCTAATTTGGTTGTTAATATGTTTACAGACGATAAAGAACTTACAGCATTGGCACGCACCGGGTTACAAATCGGAGTACTGATGTTTCCTTTCGTGGGAATACAAATTGTAATTTCCAGTTTCTTCCAATCTATCGGGAAAGCGAAAATTTCTATCTTCCTCTCCTTGTCCCGCCAACTGTTGTATTTATTACCCTGCCTGCTGTTACTACCTCATTGGTGGGGACTGAACGGTATCTGGCTCAGTATGCCTGTATCCGATCTGTTAGCGTTTATCACAGCCTGCCTGATGCTGGCACATCATATTAAAAAATTAAACAAGATCACAGAAGTATGATATTTAATGCAGAAAACATTCTCTTGATAGGTTCCATCCTATTGTTCGTAAGTATTGTAGTGAGTAAGACCGGATACCGGTTCGGAATCCCTACGTTACTTGTTTTTTTATTGGTCGGCATGCTGTTCGGAAGCGATGGTCTGGGACTCCAGTTCCATGATGCGGGCGAAGCCCAGTTCATCGGCATGATGGCCCTTAGCATCATTCTGTTCTCAGGGGGTATGGATACCAAATACTCGGATATCAAGCCTGTATTGCCACAAGGCATACTGCTTTCCACCTTCGGTGTGTTGCTTACTACTATTTTCACCGGATTCTTTATTTATTGGATTTCCGGATTCTCGAATGTCAGCATTACCATGTCCCTGATGACGGCCATGCTGCTGGCGGCTACCATGTCCTCTACGGACTCTGCTTCCGTGTTCAACATCCTGCGCTCGCAAAGCATGAATCTGAAACATAACCTCCGACCGATGCTGGAACTGGAAAGCGGAAGTAATGACCCTATGGCGTATATGCTTACTATCGTCCTGATACAGTTCATCACGTCGGCAGGCATGGGGGCAGACGATATTCTGATTTCATTCCTGATTCAGTTTGCTGTGGGTGGCACATCAGGATTCCTGCTGGGAAAACTGGCGGTAGCAATCATCAACAAGATTGACTTGAAGAACCAGTCACTCTATCCTATCTTGCTGCTGAGCTTTATTTTCTTCACATTCACCATGACCGACCTGTGTAAAGGAAACGGCTATCTGGCTGTCTATATAGCAGGGATGATGGTGGGTAACGCACGCATTGTAAACCGTAAGGAGATCGCTACTTTTATGAGCGGCATGACCTGGCTCTTCCAAATTATCATGTTCCTGAGCCTGGGATTGCTGGTGAATCCCCATGAAATGTTGTCCATCGCCATACCGGCAACCTTGATCGGCATTTTCATGATTGTCCTCGCCCGCCCGCTCAGTGTCCTGCTCTGCCTCCTTCCCTTTAAAAAGATGAACATCAACTCACGGCTGTTTATTTCCTGGGTGGGATTGCGCGGAGCAGTACCTATCATATTCGCCACTTATCCAGTAGTAGCTGATGTGCCGGGATCTACTCAGATTTTCAATATCGTATTCTTCATTACCATATTGTCTTTAGTGGTTCAGGGAACGACCATTTTATGGATGGCCAAATTACTCCATCTGGATACCCCACTGGAAAAAACAGGAAATGATTTCGGAGTAGAGATACCGGAGGAAATCAATACAGACCTCCGCGATATCGTACTGACGGAAGAAATGCTGGCAAAAGGAAACAGACTAATGGATATGAACCTACCTAAAGGTATGCTGGTGATGCTGATAAAAAGAGGAAACGAGTTCATGATTCCCAATGGCTCTCTGCAACTGCACGCCGGTGACAAGCTGCTGATTATCTCGGAAAGCAAAACGAAATAAAAAATTTGCCCATGTGCCCACGTGCTGCGCTATGGTCCCGCATGGCAATTGGCACATGGGCAAATTCGCACATTATTCAACTGAGCAACAGCATGATATTCAATGCGGAGACAATCACCGCAATGGTATAAAGCACGAATGAACTCCACCGGGAGTTGGCATATTTGCCCATCACCCGTTTGGAAGAGGTCAGTCCTACTTGCAGGAACACCGTGAAAGGCAGCTGGATACTCAGAATCATCTGAGAAATGATAAGTCCGTAAAAGGGATTCTCAATAAAGAAGATAAGAACCAATGCTATCCCCAAAGAAATCAAAATACCGACCTTAGAGTGGATATCCTTGATATGATAAGACTCACCGAAAATACCCGCAAAGATAGAACCTGCCGCCATACCACTGGTTATGGTGGAGGAAATCCCCGCCATCAGCAATGCCAGGGCAAAGATGATTCCGGCATGGCTGCCCAGCAACGGGTCAAGCAACGACTTCGCCTGCTGCAACTCTTCCACCGGAGTCCGGGTACGGAAGAAAGTAGCGGCTGCCAGTAAGATCATGGCACTATTGATGGCCCATCCTACAATCATGGAGAACAAAGTATCATAGAATTCATATTTCAATACTTTACGAATGGAGCTCTCGTCCTGCTTGTTGTACTCGTGGCTCTGTATCACCTCTGAATGCAAGAAAAGGTTATGCGGCATAACCACTGCCCCAAGTACGCTCATGATAATCAGCATACTGCCCTGGGGTATCTCAGGAACCACCCAGGAACGGATCGCCACAGGCCAGTCAATATCTACCAAAAACAACTCATACAGAAACGAAAGGCCGATTACGGATACAAAAGCAATGATGGCTCTTTCTATCTTTTTATATGAATTGGAAAAAAGCATAATGACGACAAACATCGTAGTAAGGACAGATCCCCAGGCAATGGGAATTTCCAAAAGCATCTGCAAGGCAATGGCTCCTCCCAGTATCTCCGCCAGCGAAGTGGATATGGAGGCCAGCACCGCGCTGCCCAAAATGGGACGGGATATCCACTTGGGACAATACTGCGTGGCTGCTTCACTCAGGCACAATCCCGTCACAATGCCCAGGTGGGCCACATTGTGCTGCAACACAATCAACATAATGGTAGACAAGGTCACCACCCACAACAACGCGTAACCAAATTCGGAACCGGCCGCAAAATTCGAGGCCCAGTTTCCCGGATCAATAAAACCTACAGTAACCAGTAATCCGGGACCAATATATTTAAAGAAATCAAGACCACCCAGATAACGCTTGTGGTCTGTACGTTTTAATTCATCTATAATGCGAGACATGTTTTACTTTTTTTGTTTGCACAAACTTACTAATAAAAAACAAAAATCCATTTGCTTTGTTCAAACTTATAGTTTACTTTCGCTTCAAAATACCGATTTATAATGAAAAGAGAAACAGTTATAATAGCGGCCCTAGGCATCCTTACTTTGGCAGGATGTAATAATAACCACCGTTCACAAGTCCGTAAATTCAAACAGACAGCCGAAAAGACCAACCGGTCCTGCCCCACACGCATGAACGAAACGATTACACTGGACAGCACCTGTTATAATGAGAAAGATAATAGTGTGAGCTATTTCTACAGTGTTACAGGAGAACTGGACAACGCCACTTATATGAACACCCATTATGCCGCCTTTAAACAAGCCCTGCAGGATGCAGTAGACAACTCGGTGGAAATGGAGGAATACCGGAAATTCGGTACTTCCATCCGCTATATCTATTATTCGGGATCAAGTAAAAGGCAACTGGCTGCATTCTCCTTCAATTCCCCCAAATAGATTCCGTTTCAGCCCATCCGGATGCATGATACCACGCTATGGAAGACTTGAAATAATTGTTCCAAAGCAAATATTTGGGAGTGGTGAATGAATTGGGGATATACATACCCATTCCACTGTAGTTATCCCCATCTATTCTGTACAAGGATGAGGTGGGATCATGAGTATAACCTGTATAAACGACCGTCTTCTTTAATTGTTGCGTAAAATCGTCCGGAGCCATTCCTCCACACAATTTTTCAATAAACTGTAACATATCATAGGCATATCCTTTGAAGTTGCTGCTGCCTTTGCCATATTGCTGCAAATCAGCTGTATCCACGTTCTTCAGGCTATCCTGATTGGACAAAATCACACTTCTGACCGCTTCCGCCAGGCCTTCCATCTGATTGCAATCCACTGCCGAAATGGTTCCCCAACCATTATAGTTATAATAATCTATATAATCTTTACAGATTGGCCCCAAATAATCCTTGATCGCATTTTCATACAAATAAGGCATCACACTTGCATAAGGAAATCCGGCTGCCGGTATATCAAGTACAGAAGCGATACAGTATCTGGCAGCATCCTTCAGCTCATAATACACCTCGGCACACCCCATCATACACGCATCAAACAAGACAAAATCAAACTTTTGAGGATTTACCGTACGCAACACTTCCGCCAATTCCGGTATCAACGCTGTGTCACTGGAATACCGCCCGCCATCTTGTCCTATAGAACGGGTGCCGGTAATAGTGGGCAACCATCCCGAACCGTGAGATCCAAAGATTATTCCATAACTTTCCGACGGGTAAGCACTCATCATATCACCTATCACTGTCTGCATGACGGTTTTCTCCGTCGATGTCTGAGGGGGATATTTTTTTCTGATGTTACCAATACCAATCAAATCATAGATAGATGTATTCTTATCAGCCATCATTGCATCTATCGTTCCTTTAGACAGGCTGTTGATACCCCCCTGACCATTGGTTACATATTCTACGATACAAGGCTCCGGCCAACTGATATCCGAAGCCTCACCATCCCAATATACCAATAAAGCAGCCGAATCCTTCATAGCCTGAAGTCCTTGCATCATCGTCTGAATATTATTACGCAAACTGGAATTCAAACTGTTATCCGCCCAAAAGAATGCCAGAACCGTTCTTCCGGCATGTTGCTGAGGAATCACGATTGTTTCCTTCTCACAAGAGAAGAAAAAGCAGGCTGCCAAGAATAGAAATAGAATCTTTTTCATAAGAAAAGGATTACTCTTCCGGTTTCTTGAACTTGAACGCATTGGGGTTCACTTCGCGAATCAGCAAGGTCTTTCCTTTTTGATACTTGGTCTTCATCTTGTTGATGGTCTTCTGCAGTTTCTTTCTGCTGTTCGAGAAATAAACAAAGCAAGTACGGTTCGTCAGCCCTTCCTCGTTTTCCAGATAATTTTTCAGCTGATAACTGTATTGTGAGCGTTCCGGCAACATCTTATTCTTATCCAGACTCACACTGTCCAGCAACTGGATTTCCGTGAAATAAACCAATGAATCTGTAAACGATGCGGATACGCCTACTATATAAACAGATTTACTTCCTTTCAATGAGAATGCCGAGCATACCGTCAGTACCAATAATAAAGAGCACAGAATCTTTATGGATTTCATAATTCTAATTTTATAATTTTATTAGAGGACAAAAGTAGTTATTTACGGACAAATACGAAAAAGTAATAGATTAATTAACTATAATAATTTGCTGATGTGCCCATTACCATGCGGCACATAGTGCAGCCGATAGGCATTATTGGTATATTATGAACAAAAGCACAAGACGGAAGCAACCTTCCATCTTGTGCTTTGTTTTCTTTTCGGAAACCGAATCTTTCTTACCCTAAATAAGACTTAAGCAGCTTGCTACGCGAATTTTGTCTCAATCTTCTAATGGCTTTCTCTTTAATCTGGCGTACGCGCTCACGAGTGAGGCCGAATTTATCGCCGATTTCTTCCAACGTCATTTCCTGCGTATTAATACCGAAAAACATCTGGATAATATCCTTCTCCCTTTCGGTCAGCGTAGAGAGTGCTCTATCAATTTCCCTCGCAAGTGACTCATTAACCAAGGAACGGTCTGCCATAGGCGAGTCGTCGTTCACAAGCACATCCAGCAAGCTGTTGTCTTCTCCTTCCACAAAAGGAGCGTCTACAGAAATGTGGCGTCCTGAAACCTTCAACGTGTCCGAGATTTTGTCTACAGGTATTTCCAGTTCATCGGCCAGTTCTTCCGGAGAAGGACGACGTTCGTTTTCCTGTTCGAATTTAGAGAAGGCTTTGCTGATCTTGTTCAACGAGCCTACCTGATTCAACGGCAAACGGACAATACGTGACTGTTCTGCCAATGCCTGGAGAATAGACTGACGAATCCACCATACGGCGTAACTGATAAACTTGAAGCCTCGGGTTTCATCGAACTTTTCGGCTGCTTTAATCAATCCCAGGTTGCCTTCATTAATCAAGTCAGGAAGACTTAACCCCTGATTTTGATACTGCTTGGCTACAGACACGACGAAACGCAAGTTGGCACGTGTCAGTTTTTCCAATGCTACCCGGTCGCCTTTACGGATACGCTGAGCGAGCTCTACCTCTTCCTCTACAGTAATCAGGTCTTCACGGCCTATTTCCTGTAAATACTTATCCAGAGATGCGCTCTCTCGGTTAGTGATACTTTTGGTAATCTTTAATTGTCTCATTCTCTATAAAACAAATTTGGGATGCAAATTTACAACATTAAATGGAATACATCCATTTTTGTTTGAAAAATATTAGCTAATAAATCAAAAAAGACTATCTTTGTCCTTCTTTTCCTAAATATTTTGCGAAAATAAGGTTATCAGTCCTGTTTGACTATAAAATCAGGATGCACGGAAGTAACCCTTACCGTGCATCCTCTAAACTTTACCTATTGAAACTTTCTACCTTAAAAATCTTCTTATTCCTGTGTCAAATCCACTGCATAGTTCGCACGTTTACCTGATGGGAACATACCACTCAGGAACAATACCTGATCCGGTGACTGGGTAGCAGCTTTCAGCACATCTTCCAAATCATTTACTGATTTGACAGGTTGTCCGTTTGCCTTCAGGATGATGAAGCCTTTACGGATACCGGCAGCCTTCATCTTACCGTCTGTCACACCTGTGACTTCCACACCATATCCCAAATTCAATTGTCTCTTCAATTCCTGAGGAACTTCACGGAATGCTGCGCCCAAGATATCCATGCCCGCACTCTTCACCACTTTCGTTGTTCCCTGTGCATTCTTCAAGGTCATCTCGATATCCTTTTCTTTCTTGTCACGCAACACCTTGACGGTTACTTTGTCACCCGGACGGTGTTTAGCCAACCCCTCCTGCAACTCTGCAAAGTTCTTCACACGTTTTCCGTCAATACCGATAATGACATCATCTACTTCCAAGTTGCCGGCCGCAGAACCTCCCTCAATTATCTCAGCAATCAACACACCGTCGGTGGCGCCCAGTTCCTTCACCTTCTTCTTGATTTCTTCCGGCATCATCTGCTGGTCATCATTAATCGGAGTACCCTTGATGCCCAATACCGCACGCTGAACGGTTCCATATTCTTTCAAGTCGGCTATAACTTTCGTCATAATACTGGTTGGAATAGCAAACCCATAACCCGAATAAGCTCCTGTAGGTGAATAAAGTACGGAATTGATACCTACCAGTTCACCCCTTGCATTCACCAATGCACCACCACTGTTGCCTTGGTTGATCGCAGCATCTGTCTGGATGAAAGATTCCACACCATTATTATATACCCCTAAAGAACGGGCTTTGGCACTCACAATACCGGCTGTTACCGTAGAAGTCATATTAAAGGGATTACCCACAGCCAATACCCACTCACCTACTTTCAAAGCCTCCGAATTGCCCACGGGAATCGTAGGAAGCTCATCCGCTTCAATTTTAACCAACGCTAAATCCGTGCTGGGGTCTGTGCCGATTACACGTCCCTTGTATTCACGTCCGTCATTCAGTTTGACACTGATCACATCAGCATTATCGATTACATGGTTATTCGTTACAATATATCCATCTTTCGAGATGATCACTCCGGAACCGAATCCCACTCTTTCAGGAGTCTGCACCTGACGCTGCTGACCGCCGCCTCTGCCATTTCCAAAAATATCACCAAAGAAATCATAGAACGGATCACGAACGGTAACCGTCTGAGTCTTTGATTCTTGAGTTGACTTTATATGAACTACTGCATGCACTGAATTTTCCGCTGCCTGAGTCAAATCCACCGGTTGCATTTGAGTGGCGTCCAACGCGGCGAGTCTTGTATTCGGATTTTGTTGGAACACATCATTAAAAGCCACGCTTTTGTTTGGCTCGGGTTTCAACATAGAATAAGCCGTTACTCCTGCTACACCTGCGCTGACTGCTACAATTGCTGCTGCGCCTAGTACCATTTTAGTTGCTTGTTTCATAACTTAATATCTATTAATTTGTTAATTTCAAGTTTGGTTTAACATTTATGACGCTAATGTAATGACAAATATTGTACGGTTGTACCGTTTGTCAGAGTTTTTTTTCCTCTTTTAACACAGACAGATAAGCACTTAACAGGGGTTAACCGCAGAATCTGCCAAATTTGCATTCATTATCAATAGCTGACAGACAGCAAGATGACACAGGATGCAACTTGCCTCATAGATAGTTATGTCTTGCAGGAAATACTTGCCTCTCTCCGGAATGCATCCATATACCCCCCTATAAAAGAGCATGTCCGTGACCGGTCTTTCCAACTTTACTTTTTCAACTGGTTCAATACCCTTCCCGCACTATCCGAAAGAACGACAACAGCTCCTGCCAGAATAGCAATATCCTTAATGACCAGACGACCGGCGCCCGTCAGCAGAGGGAATCCCTGTTCGCCACTTCCCAAATCGGGGACCCACACCTCGGGCGTTGTTACAAGGAAAGACAAAGTGCCCAATGTCATGACAATAGCCAGTCCGGCCCCCACCAAACCGGTTTTCGGAGAGAAGATGCCTAAAAACGTCAAGATACCGATCCCCATAATCAAAATACCCAATCCATGAGAGAACCCATAAGTATTGTTCTCTTCATGCCACAGGTGCTTCGTTTCATCGAGTTCGCCTTCTTTCAGCTTATATTCTTTATATTCAGGAGCATCCTTAGTATAAAAGAAACTCATAAAGGGACTGTTCGCCACAAAAGGCACAATTCCTTCGGCTTCATAGTTCCAGAATTTCAGACCACCAATCCATACAAAAATTACAAGGATTGCCACACGGATAAGATTGATACCCAGTTTTTGGGCAGATGCTGCTATTGTTAAAAACGCAACAAACAGAGATTTTAATTTTGCCATCATTGCTTTCATTATTAAAAGATTTAACTTCCTGGTGCAAAGGTCGGTGGTTTTCCCCCTCCGGTAAATGGCAATTTCCCCATATAGGTTGGCAATTATTCCCGCTTCTCTCTTTTCCGGTATTCCGAAAGGCTCTCCTTGTTCATTTTCTTAAAGAAACGGCTGAACGTAGCCAAATCCTCAAATCCCAGAATCTCACTGATTTCTTTCGCACTCTTACCCGTATAAAGCAACAAGCGCTTGGCTTCCGCATCCACGCGTTCATGAATGACACGCAAAGGAGAAGAAAGTCCGTAAAGGGAAAAGAGATTAGAAATAGTCTTGGGAGAACGGCACAACATATCAGCATAATCCTGTACTTGCTTCTTCTCCTTAAAATGACTGTCAACCAGTACATAAAACTGACGAATCACATCAAACATGTTCTCACGTCCCGGGTCCACATCAAACTTTTCACGGGCTATGCGGGTACAAGTGATAATGAAACGTTTCAGAATAATACGCAACATTTCTTCCTGCAAGTTGTCTTGTATTCCACACTCCCCCCTGAAAATATCGACAATACTGTCAAGACAGGCCGACTGGGAAGGCGAAAGCTTCAAACGCATGACACGGGAAGAACCGTTAAACAGGAATCCGTTACAAGACACCTCGCTGTCATGCCTGTAAATACAATAAAAGTTACTATTGAATAAAAAAGTGAGGTATTCACCGCCCACTCCCCTTATCTGCACATGATGCAAAGGAGTAAGCGAAATCATTTCCTCTTTTTCCAGATGCATCACCACATGATCCACTTCCACATCCAACGTTCCATGCCGCACCCATATAAATTTATAAAGACTCCTGTCACGCTGCAAAAAGGAGTTTTCATGGAAACAGGAAGTCATTGCTATATTTCCATTCAATTTAGTACGTAAGTGATATTCCATAACTACTTCTGATTAAGTGATGTTCCCCTACTTTTTCAAAAATAAGATGACGGGATAAATATAAGACTATTCCTTTATATAAAAAAGAAATAGAACAAAAGAATGACTTCCCCTCCCACTCCCTTTATCAGCATTCGCGCCCCACTGCCATATCGGCCGGCAGGAATTCCCATCCAATCATCTCCCATTTGCCTATACGAAAACTTTCCATCCCGTCCTGTCTCTTTTAATATTTGTTAAACATTTCCATTTCTTCGTCCACTCATTAATTTAATAGTACATTTGTTGCATCACAAGCATCGTAGCTATATAATAAAAGAAGAGTAGGACATCAATAATGAACAGAAATCTTAAAAGAACGTGTGTAGCCCATATACAACGGTTACTGATATGTACCTGTATATTCACCCTCTTTGCAACCATCGGCAAAGCCTCCCATGTACAGGAAAACACCGAGACGGGGAACTATATTCTGATTCTGAACAGCTACAACGAATCCTCTCCCTGGAGCAACAGCATCACCACCCCCATTGTTCATAAAATAGCTGGAATAGAGAACATGGACGCTTACATAGAGCATCTGAATCTTTTTATGGTAGGCGACTCCACTAAAATCGAGAGATTCCCAGAAATTCTTTCCTCGAAATATGGTTCCACCCCTCCCCGCCTGCTGGTATTCATCGGGAGCATGAGCCTGATTTTCAGAGAAGAGATTCAATCTTTATGGGGTAAAGTACCTGCCATTGTATGCGGAGCCGACCCCTATGTGTACCATGAGAAATTCTACAGGCAGAGAGATACAGTCACCCCCGAAGAAAAGACACACATGAGCGAATTGGCAGAAGAGTTCAATTTCACCTACATGCACACCCCCATCTATCTGGAAGAAAACGTGCAACTGATGTGCAGGATGATTCCCGGTATGAAGAAACTGATTTTCCTGGGAGACGGCATCTACCCCAATCCGGAATATGACAAGCAACTGCGAGAGCTGATTAAAGACAAATACCCGCAAATGGATTACGAATACATCTCCTCGCGTACCAACAGTCTGCATCAGCTATATAATGCCGTACGTAAAACAGACAAGACCACAGGCATTCTGGTATCCACCTGGTTCACCGAATCGTTCACTTCAAGCAATTTTCTGATTAATGCCTACAGAAGTATCGCCAGCATCTCCGCCCCTTTGTTCACCATCCGCTATGCAGGTATGGATGACGGCGGCATGGTAGGAGGATACATGTATAATGACCAAATCTTTACCAGGCAATTACTGAAAACGATAGACGAGATACTACATGGGAAGAAAGCCAGCGACATACCTTTTTATGAACCCAACGAAGCACACCCCGCATTCAACTACACAAGACTGGTAAATAAAGGACTCGATCCCGACCTATGCCCTGGTGACACCGTCTTCTATGACAAACCGGCCAACTTTCTGAACAAATATAAATGGATCATCCTAAGTGTACTCATTGCTTTTATACTGATGGCCGTGACACAGCAAAAACGCATTCAAATGCTGAAAGCGCTGAGACGCGCCCAGCAAAATGAAATAGACACGAACACACAATATACCAATCTGATAGACAATATGCCTATCCTTTACATGAAGGAACAGGTAATATGGGATAAAGAAGGAAATATTATAGACAGCATCTATCGGGATGTCAACCGTTATTTCGAACGATGTTTCTTGCCCAAATCCGATATAATAGGGAAAAGAGCCTCTGAAATTTTCCCGGAGTCCTTGCCGGAATTCACCCATTTCATGAGTATCACCTTAAAAGAAAAGAAATCGATCACCTTCCCATATTATTTTAAGACCGTCAACACCTTCTATGATGTTGTCCTGAATTGCTCTACCGAACCGGACACAGTGGATGTGTTCTGCATGGACAGCACCGAACTGCACAATGCGCAGCAAATGCTGAGCGCCACGAACCATAAACTTTCCATGGCACTGGAAGTAGCCAACATCGTACCTTGGAAATGGAATTTGAAAGACCATACCATTTTATGCGATCTCAACCGCCCCATTGCCATGGCGGCCATGCCGGGAAGCATCAGCGAAGATCAGTTGAGCGTTTCGGATGAGCAATACTTCGCTAAAATCATTAAAGAAGACCGCCCGCGCGTGATACAGGCTTACCGTGACCTGGCAGACGGGAAAATAGAGAAAGTAAAAGAGGAATACCGCGTGCTGGCCAATGACGGAACACAATGGAAAATAGACTGGATAGAGGCGCAGGCAGCTGTGGAAAGCAAAGACGAAAACGGAATGCCGCTCACTTTGGTAGGATCTTCCCTAGTCATAACTGAACGGAAGAAAATGGAAGACGAACTGCTTTCAGCCAAGGACCGCGCGGAAGAATCCAACCGGCTGAAGTCCGCTTTTCTTGCCAATATGAGCCACGAAATACGCACTCCGCTAAATGCTATCATCGGTTTCTCAAACATCCTTGCTGCTGCAGAAGAGGAACAGGAAAAGCAGGAATATATCAATATCATTGAAAGTAACAATACGTTGCTGCTGCAATTAATCAGCGACATACTGGACTTATCGAAAATAGAGGCCGGCACACTGGAATTCTGTTATTCCAACGTGGAACTGAATGATATTATCTCCGAGATAGAAAGTGTTACCCGTTATCGGACAGAGAGCAACGGCATTCAACTGATTGTACAGAAAGGACTTCCCTCCTGCCTCATAAGAACGGAAAAGAACCGTCTGATGCAGGTACTGAACAATTTACTGAACAACGCCAGCAAATTTACCTCACAAGGAAGCATCACCTTCGGCTACAAACTATGCGACAAAGAACTTTATTTCTATGTTAAAGATACCGGTTGCGGCATTCCAGCCGACAAAGTGAACTCCATATTCGGACGTTTCGTCAAACTGAACTCTTTTGTACAGGGTACAGGACTGGGGCTATCCATTTGCCAGACAATTGTAGAGCACATGGGAGGACGCATCGGTGTTGAGTCCGAGGAAGGAAAAGGATCCACTTTCTGGTTCACCATTCCATACCAGCCTGCCGCTGCAGAGAACAAGAAAGAGGAAGAGCATCAACTCATTTCCGTGCAAAAAGACAAGCTGACCATTCTGATCGCCGAAGACAATGAGAGCAATTACCGGCTGTTCCAATCTATCTTGAAACGAGAATATAACCTGGTACATGCCTGGGATGGAAAAGAGGCGGTCAATTTGTATAAGCTCCATACCCCTCAGATAATTCTGATGGATATCAATATGCCGGTGATGGATGGCTATGAGGCCACCCGGGAAATACGAAAACTATCCTTGGATGTACCTATCATTGCTGTTACCGCTTTCGCCTATGCCAGTGATGAACAACGGGCCATGGAAAACGGCTTCGACGGCTATATGGCCAAGCCCATCAGCGCCCCGCAACTGAGACAACAGATTGCTGCCATATTACAGAAACGCATTATCTTATTATAACCTCCGCTTTTTCCATTATACCCGGCTGAAATCCGATGTAGAAACCGGTTTGAATCCGCAACTATAAACAAGAAAACGACCGAAAGCGCCACAAGGATGGAGAATTAAAGATGATTATAACATAAATGCAGAGTTAATTCATCGCTTCAGCTCCATTAAGTCTTTTTTTCAGTACCATTAAAGCATTTCTTACGGTTACCTTTTACAGACTACGACAGTAGTCCGTATGTTTCACTACGGCAGACCGTACAGTCCACTGTAGCAGACTGTACGGTCCACTGCCGAAGACTATAGTAACAGTCCGTACAAAAAGACTTAACAGTCCGCATGACAAGGCCTGATATACCCGACAAAAAGTATTAATCCCCCATATCTAAAAAAAGTTCCCCCTTGCTCACCTTCACAGGCTATGCAAGAGGGAGATTCTACACTAACTCTTAACCTAATAAATAAACGACAAAATCATTCTTTATATCTCAAGGCTCCGGCAGGCAGTTTCTCACCTTTCTCACCAAAGCTCTTCAATGCGTTTTCCGGCTCAATGGTTACTTTACTTTCATCCAGCATGTTCCGGTCAAGGCCGAACACGTCTATAAAGAAATCATAAACCGCATTGCGCTTGTTCGGACCGAAATCATGGCGTTCTTGCGGCAAATGTACATTGCTCACCTTGTCCGTCGCACCGTAAAAACCGTAGATGCGTTGCAAGTAAGGATATTCCAAACGGGGAACCGTGGCTGTCCAGTCTCCTCCGTCGGAAACCACCAGCATGGGACGCGGGGCAAACAGGGCGGCCAGCTCCGCATTGCAAGTTCCTCCACCTGCCAACTGGATGGGCTTGCCACTTTCACACGGGCAACCGCCATCAAAATGAGAGGCCAGACTGACCACAGGGGCGGCAGCTGTAAAACGGTCGTCCAGGACGGTAAGCAACACCGTCTGCGTTCCTCCGCCGGAACCACCGTTCACGCCGATGCATGCAGGATCTATATCTTTACGGTTTGCCAGCATATAGTCCAGTATCCATATTCCGTTCATAGCCTGAATGGTGTGCGCATCGGCAGTATGGTGCGCCTTTCCTCCTACCTGCAAGGCGGATTCACCCCAACCATACAGGTCATAATCCACACAGACAGCCCCCATACGTGCCAGAGTCGCCATGCGCTGCTGCTGGTCTTTGCGGTAGCGTCCCTGTCCAAAATGACCATTGGGGCAGATAATCAGTGCATGTTTGCCTTTGGTGCGGGGGGCATAGACTGAACCGCAGACATAAAGTCCCGGCAAGGTTTCCAATGCAAAGTTCTGCACGGTATAGCCATCAAATTTGCGTATTTTGGAAAGAACAGGCTTTGCATCCTTCACTGTTTTCCCCAGCATATCATCCAGTCCCAGACGTTGGCGCACCTCTTTGCGGAGAATCTCCCTGCGCTGTTCCCATTGACTTTTATCACTATATAAACCACTAAGGTATGCCAGCATTTTTTCTCCGTCGGCATCCGTGCGGCGGGCGTATTCGTAAGGTTTCAACTTATATACCTTGTCACTTTGCTTTACGAATTTATAATCGAAGGGGGAAAGCACATTGGTCAGCGTTTCCTCCAATGAATAAGGCCGGATACGGAAATCGGCATACGGAAGCACACGCCCCACCGTATCCACGTCATATTTCAAGCGGACCTGGAAACGGGCGGCAACGTCATTCAACACATCGGATAACGGACGTGCGAACCGGGTTTCATAAGTTTGTGCAGATGCAGCGGAAAAAGAGAGTGCCGCCATGCACCATAATAGTTGTTTCTTCATCGGGAAGTCTATTTTATTTCTTTACCATCCACATACACATCATCCAGCACCAAGTCCTTGCAGTCTTCAAAAACACAGCGTTGCTTGGCATTCTGAATATACACATCACGCATCACAATACCGGTAATAGGCGCTTCGGGAAGGCCTACCACCATAATGGGGGTATTCACATCACGGACCGTCACACCCGACACATAGATATTACGAAATTCCGGAGTACGGTCACTCTTCGGTTCGGCAGGCATCTTGCTATATTTCAGATTGAGGACGATAGCCTCTTTCTTGATGTTACTCATCACAATATTGCTTACACGGATATCTTCTACAATGCCTCCGCGACCACGGGTGGATTTCAGACGAATCCCCCGGTCGGTTCCGTCAAAGACACAATTGCTGATGGTCACTTTCTTCACTCCCCCACTCATCTCGCTGCCGATAACTACACCACCGTGTCCGCTCAACATGGTGCAATTGGTAATCGTGATATTCTCGCAAGGAACGCCCAGTTTACGTGCTTGCAGGTCACGTCCGGATTTGATGGTGATGCAGTCGTCGCCTACCGAAATGTGGCAGTCGCTGATGTGTACGTTCTTACAAGACTCAGGGTTGATGCCGTCCGTATTGGGGGAAGGCACATTGTGGATGGTAATGCCCTTAATGGTCACATTATCGCAAAACTCAGGATTTACGGTCCAAAAGGGAGAGTTGATAATCTTCACGCCCTCTACCCGTACATTCTTGCAACGGATGGGATGTATGAAAGGGGGACGGAAGAAACGACGGTCCAATGTGCCGTGCCAGTCTTCGTTGGTTTCGGCGTAAAGGGCTTTCAGGTCGTTTTCCTTCTCGAACATGGGCTGGTACTTGTTGATGTTTCTCTTGCCGTTGTCCCGGAGATCTACAAGGACGCGGAAAAATTCCGTCCACCATGCTTTGCCCTGTCCGTCCAGTGTCCCTTCACCCTTGATGGTGATGTTCTCTGCATCCACGGCATAAATCAGCGGTTGGAAACTTTTCATCATGATTCCCTCATGACGCACTTCCACATAAGGGAGGAAATCGTCAAAGTTCTCCGAGAATTTCAAGGTGGCTCCTGCTTCCAGTTCCAGAGTGATGTTACTTTTCATGTGGATGGAACCGGTGAGATAAGTTCCTGCGGGGAAAAAGAGGGTTCCTCCACCATGGGCGTTCAGGCGGTCGATGGTGGAATTAATCAATGCTGTGTTCAGCTTCCTGCCTTGCACATCGGCACCTGCCTGCTGCATATCCACACGCTCCGCATGCAGAAAAGACAGACAGCAAACACATAGTAACAGACTTAAAAAGGTACGTTTATTCATATTGTTCATTAGTTGATTTTAGTTTTACCAAATACCCTTAGGGGGCTTTTTCTATGAAAACCGCGTTTATTTCTTAAAAGAATAAGTTCCGCTTTCCACTATCTTCGGCTCTTTTTCATCGGGAAGGAATACGCGTGCCGTACACCCTACAGGTATCGTTACTTTCAATGTAAAGACTCCATTCTCGCGGGTCCAGTCTACCGCAACTTTTCCGTACAAGGTTTGGGTAGAGGCACGGACGTATGTCAAATCGCCTACCGGACGGGGACGTATTTCTATTTCCTTCATTCCCGGTTTTCCCTCAACGGTGCGGATACCCGCCAGCGAGTTGAAGAACCATTCATCAATCTGCCCCATCATAAAGTGATTCCACGAAGAACCTTGCCGCGGGTCCCATTGCTCGGTCAGCGTGGTAGCTCCGAATTTCAGCTGGAAACCATAGCCGGGTGCTTCTTCATGGTTGTGCATGGTGTACATCAGCTCATTCAACCCGTTACGCGCCAAAGTCTGGAACAGATAACGGTTACCCACATCACCGGTGGTCAGCCGGTTGCCGTGGCGTTTTATATCCGCTACCAGATTATCAAGCACCGCCTGTCTGTCATCGGCGGGAACCATTCCCAGGAACAAAGGCAAGGCATTGCTGCACTGGCTTCCCGTACCATACTGACGAGTGTCCTTGTGATAAAACTCCCGATGGAATGCTTTATTAATTTCTTCACCCAAATGAGTGTAATATGCTACATCATACCTATTATCCAGCATACGTGCCGCCTCCACCAGATAGCGAACAACCATATAATAATGGGCGGTAGCTACCAAAGGAACAGGCGTATTACGAGAAAATCCGGCCCGGAAATCTCCATAATCATACCAATCACCCAGTCCGAAAGAAACGATTCCATCATTGGCACGGGTAGTCATATAATCAATGTAACGGCGCATTCCGTTATAGTATTTTCTAATCAATGAATCATCCCCATACGTCTCATAATACATGAAAGGTAATACCACAAAGGTACATCCCCATTCGGGAGATTCGGCAAAAGCATCCATACCGGGGCCCTCGAACACCACATATTCCGGAGCAGTGGTAGGAACCGCGCCGTTGGCATGCTGTGCATCGGCTATGTTCTGAAGAGTCTGAGGAACAAAGCCCGTCAAATCATAATTGTACAGCAAACCGGGACCGCATAAATGATCCTGTTCCAGCCAGCCCAGTTTCTCCCGGTGCGGACAATCCGTAAACACAGACTGCATGTTGCTTCGCACCGCTTTCTCTATCAGCCGGTGGGCATCATTGAAGATGCGGTTGGAGCATTCGAAGGTGGATATTTTAGGAGCCGAGTTATAAACAAAGCACGACTGTATCTTCTGGATCACCGGAAGACGGAAGGGATTCTTCTGCCCTTTCAGCACAGCACCTTCCACCTGAATATACCGGAAGCCATAGTAGGAGAAACGAGGATGCCAAGTTTCCACTCCCTCCCCTTTCAAAGTATATTCATAATAATGTTGTCTGCCGGTCTGACGCTGATTGCAAGCTCCCTCGTCCGTCAGGGATTCGGATACAAGCAAGGTTATTTTCTGCCCTTTCTTTCCACGGACGGTAATTTCGGGGAACCCGGCCAGGTTCTGTCCCATATCCAGCACAAAGGCAGACGGATCCACCGTCCGTTTGGTTGACTTGCAGGCGGCTGTTATCTGTTCAGCGGTGAGCTTGGTCACTTTCCGGATATCATAACGCTCCATGATCTTTACCGGTTGCGCTATCTGCGGACGAAGCACCCCTTTGGGGGCTTCCTGAATCACGACAGGATGCCAATCCTGCTCTTTAAAACCGAACATGTTCCAGCCTTTCTGCTCACGGCGGGCGTCATAATCTTCTCCGCCATAGATGCAATTGAACAGTACGGGACTGAAATCGTACTTCCAGTCCTTTCCGGAAACAATCGTTTCACTGGTTCCGTCTTCATAATTCACCACCATCCGAAAACGAAGCGTGGGAGCGCCGAAACTGATTTGCAGTTTACGATAGCGGCCGCCTTGCACATTGTAAAATCCATTTCCCAGCAGGACTCCGATGGCGTTACCGCCTTTCTTCACTTGCGAGGTGACATCATAAGTATTATAATAGACACTTTTGTCATAGTCGCTCCAAAGAGGGGCAAATTCGCTGTCTCCCACTTTTTCTCCATTCAGCGAAAATTCATAAAAGCCCAAGCCACATACATACGCCGTGGCGTCTTTCACTTTCTTTGCCACATGGAACTCACGGCGCAGATAAATACTTTTCTTTGCCAAAGTATCCACAGCATCCCAGGCGGCCTTTGCCTCAGGCTTTTTCAGTTCACTGCCATGATATTTCCGACCTTCGGGTATGCGGGCATCCTTACGGGTAATGGCCCCAATCCATTCACTGCCGGCGAAAGCCGCTTCGGAAGTCAGGATACTGAAATCAGAGGGGGCACTCCATGCCGAAGGCGTATCAGCCTCATCCCAGACACGGACACGCCAAGTATAATGCCTGTCCTTCTCCAAGACCGCATCCGCACAGGAAACCAACTGGCTTTGAGCGGATTTTACTTTGCCGCTGTTCCAGACTACTTTTCCTGCCCATACATCCCGAATCTCTATCTCATAAGCGGTCTGCCGCGTGCCATTTTCCGGCGAACTCATCTGCCATCCCAAACGAGGGGTATCAGAGGTGGTCACTCTTCCGTCGCGCATCTCACACGTCAGGCGGGTAACAGTTATGTCTTTCGCCTGCACGGCGAAAGACATAACTAACAAAGCGGCTATTAAGAATTTTCTGTAATTCATTTTTCTTTCAACAGTCTGTTTATTATCTTAAGACATCCCCTTTATTCAAATTTATAGCACATTCTCACAAAGGACACGGGTCAATGTATCGGCGTGTCCCACTTCCTTTCCATCCACATAGATATGCAGACCTTTTCCACGCTGGTAACGGCTGCCGTCCTTATCCCACAAAATAGTGAGGTTACGGCCATGATACAACACATTATCCAAACAGAAATAATCCCACTTTCCTTCGGGAATCAACGGATTCACCTCCACTGTGTTATCCATGCGCGGACGGAGCCCTATCAAACCGGTAATCATCAAATCATTAAAAGTAGAATGATTGTAATAACGGCTGCGTTCCTGATCTCCTTTCAACCAATAACCGGTCACCTCATCCAGATACTCGCCTATGTAGGGGCGGCCACGGTGATGCTGCGACTCCACATAGCGTTCCATGTGATGGAAATACACGCTGTCTGTCAATACAGTCTGAGGATAATTATTCATGAAATTGGCCATTGCGGTCAAAGTCTGTGCAGATGCAAACGGCCAGATAGCCCCATCCCATTCACACTTACCTACGCCATGCGTGCGGAACTCAGGATGACGGCGCTCGGCAGTGGTAAGTCCGTAAGGTGCGGAAAAACCTTTCTCGTCCATCACTTCCTTCCATGCCACAGTGTATTTGGAAGAAGCATCCGGCAAATTGAAATACCAAGGGATATAGCCGATAGCCTCGCGTACCTCGGCGGACGCATCTCCACGCATCGTTTCAAAGAAATGATGGTCTGTGTTCCACAACTTATCCTGTACCAATGTTTTAATGGAATCGGCTTTCAATCCATATTTCATGGCCATGCCCTCATCTCCTGTCATGATGCCGATAAGAGAGAGTGCTTTGGCATTGCCATACATATAACTGTTGATAGTGGGACGGGCATATTGCTTACGACGGCCTCCGCTGATGGATTCTTCCATACCATCCTGCACATCTCCCTGCCAATAAAGTCCATTGGGCAGGCGGTTTGTCTTTTCCCAACGGGCATATTCCGCTTCCAAATCCTTTACCATATCCAACAAAAACTCCTTGTTTCCATCGACCATGTAACGTCCCAGTACCGCATCCGCATTCCACGAGCTAAACTTGGTCATTTTGGCCATCGGGCCTCCTTCGTTACCCCGATACCAAGTATGGATAATCTGATTCAAGTATTCCGGATTACGCAACCAGCGGCTCTCATAAATATGATGACCGATGGCACAAGCTATCAGATTGTATTTATCGGCATACGAACGGTTTACCAGAAATTCGGTCATACCATAGCCCACCGGAGTTTCCTTGATGTGCTTGCGCAGCGTCCACCAACGATAATAATACATTTCCTCGAAGTTCTTTTGAGAGCACTCGAAAAGAGGAATGTTTTCTTCCATCCATTGAGATGCACGGGCATTGGGAATAGCCTGGGCTATATTCTCATCCTCCATGCTGTTGAAATAATCCACATAGGGCTTGAAATCCTTATATTTCAAGAAAGCCGCACCGGCATCCTTATCAGCAGAAGCCGTCTTAAAGTTGGCTATACGATAGGTGCACAAGGGTTCCTGCTCACCCGCATCCGGCAGAATGCCATACCAGTCCGCCGGGGTATCCACCGTAGGATAAGTCCGTTGCGCTCCGGTCCGGAACATCACTCTCTCGATGGCCGGAACGGGCGCAAAGAACATACGTTGCCCCACTTTCTTTCCATCCACATAGACAATTACCATGCGGTTGGCAACAGAAAGCTCCACTTCTACCTTATACGTCTTGCCCGGTTCATACTTCAACAAATTACCAAACCGCGCACCTCCTTTGGCACGGAAAAGTCCATCGGGAGTCAGTTCCAGACGGGAACAGGCAATGCCGTTTTCATCCAAAAATTCTATCTGCAAAAGTCCTTTATCGTTCTGTTCCGCCATCAGTTCGAAAGATACTTTCAGTTCTTTTGTAGCAGGTATCTTACGCTCCACACGGGCATAATCGAATAAGTCCTTGTCTTGCAGCACCAGCCATTTTCCATCCAGTGATACGGGAGCCCACTGCAAGGAATACAAATTCCAGTCGGTCAGTTCGCTCAAATCTTTGTAGCCGGCAAAATCGTCGTCAGCATGCTCGCTGGCATGTGCGCGGACAGGCACAGGAATATGAGACACCCACATATCCTCTTTATTCATACTGTAAGTCACCCATAAATCACCATCGGGAGGAGTCCCGTTACCTTCCTGAATACCCCGTACATACTGAGGACCGAATGATTTATAATTACCTCCGTAACGCATCGGCGTAATCTCGCCGTGCACCAGGTTCAAAGTGGTATATTCCAGGCCGTCCTTACTCAGCGAAATAGCCAGTGGCCAGCGGAACTCGGAAGGATTATACACCGTGGCGTATGTACCGTCACTCAAACGTTGCCCCCATATCTTCGCATTACTGTTTACGAAACCTTTCGCACGTTCCACCGGTTGCGCCCATGTATTTCCGCCATCCTCGCTGATGGAAGTCAGGGCGTGTTTCCACAGGCTTACCAAACGGCCGTCGGGCAAGGTATAGTCACAATACGCTTTGTATTCTTTGTGTAAAGGAATCAACGGGTCATTGCGGTCGGCTTCCTCCACCCACTGCATACGGTAGCGGGGATTATCCAGAATCTCCTGACAGGCTTTTACAAACTCCTTGTCTTTACTCCGTTTAAAATAAGGATAAGAGGTATTCTTTTCATTGAACGCATGGTTATAATAAATGAAATAAATGGGGCCGAAGGAACCGTCCTTTTTAATTTCGCGAACTACACGGCCTATTCCGTTCCCGTCATTCGGATCATCTTTCTTGTCCAGCGCCACGCCATAGTTTCCCATGGCTATCAGTCGGCCGCTCTTTGACACATAAAAGCCTACACGCTGATGCATGATGGCATCCAGATCTTTTGCCTTGTCTGTGCGTCCGGGCTTGGTATAGCCATCGGGAACCCGGTAGATAGGGAAAAGGGTCACCGGGTTTGTCCAGTGATAACCGTCTTTCGAGGTCATCAGGAAAGTTTGTGAGGGAGGAATATGCTCGTCCGAAGGATCGGAAAGATAATGCATATAGAATTGTCCGTTCCAATAAGCCAACATGGACTGATGATTGTATGTCCATCCATTGCCGTTATCGGGTGCAGGATGTTCCCGGTTGGCACGCATCACCTGAATATTGTGTACCCCTACCACGGGTGACAATTGCCCGTCATGACAGGTAGGGTTAGACAGCTCCGTGCCTGTATAGTGTACTCTATCTTGCGCCGATACCGAAAGTGCCAGCGAACAGGCTGCTGCAAAGGTAAAAAGTTGTTTCAGTTCCATTTATTTACTTCTATGTTGTTTTTCCATTTATTAAAATGAGGTTTCTCTTCAGCTTGATTGACCTGCAAACAAGCAAAGCTCTACAAAACTACGAATTTCTTCGTTTCCCGATAAAAGCTCCGGGCTTTAAAAAAAGACGAAAGCACAAAGCAAATGTACTCTATAAAATAATGCTATTTATAAAAAGAGTCTTTTTGTTAATGAATTTGCATAAAAGAAGCTTTTTTACTATATTAGCAGCATGAAGTTAACAGTTTGATAACTTTTCTACGAGAAATATGTTATTTATAGTATTCACTTTCTTAACAACCGTTTGCTTATGAAACAAAAGAATAAGATGTTATCCACCCATGGCATTAAAACACTATTCGAAACCCGATTAACCCAACTCACTTCATTGGCTTCAGAAAGCCAGGATGAAACAGCTTTCAAAAACAAGCTGAACGATTATCTATTATCCGGTCCTATTTACAATCCTGCTGCCGCAAGGCAAATTAAAAGACTGATAGATAACGATGGAAAAACCATTTACGAAGCCTCTACAGAACAGGAGATTAAAATAGAAACCATCTCACTGCTTTGGAAGTTTTTAACGAATCGTATCATCAATGAAGAGATTTCCGTTGATTTATGGATTGACCTGTATCACCAGTTCGACCGGCTTTATCACGAAGAAGAGGAGCTACCTGATGAAAAACAAGTGCAACAGTGGATGAAACGCTGGCCCAGCGGACTGAATGAGGATGTCCGGGCTATCCGCCGACAAAACAAAGAACGTATCATCTCCCTTCTTATCCAGAAAATAGAAAACAGACACGCACCCTCCAGCCGCTACCTTTTTCCCGAAGGAAGCACGGAAGAGGACAAACGCCGGCTGGTCTGCCAATGGTGGAACGAAGCCCGTTTTCATCTGGCAATGGCCGTAAAAAACCCTACCGAACTGAACCGGATGCTAGGCAACTCCCTGTCCGAAGAAACCTTGCAGCTTTATCACAAAGCACGCAAGAAAGGAATGCCTGTCTTCATCACCCCTTATTATTTGTCATTATTGAATCCTACCGGAAAAGGATATGATGACGAAGCCATACGCAGCTATATCTTGTACTCTTCCCAATTGGTAGAAACTTACGGTAACATCCACGCATGGGAAAAAGAAGATGCAGTAGAGGACGGAAAGCCCAACGCTGCCGGATGGCTGCTGCCGGACGGACACAACATTCACCGCCGTTATCCCGATGTGGCCATTCTTATCCCCGACTCGATGGGACGTGCCTGCGGCGGCCTATGTGCATCCTGCCAGCGCATGTACGACTTTCAAAGTGAACGTCTGAACTTCAACTTCGAGGAATTGAAGCCGAAAGAGAGCTGGGACAAGAGGTTGAGAAAACTGATGGAATATTTCGAGAACGACACTCAGCTCAGGGATATCCTGATTACAGGAGGCGATGCATTGATGAGCCAGAACAAGACCCTGCGCAATATACTGAAAGCCGTCTACAAAATGGCTGTCCGCAAACGGAACGCAAACCTGCACCGCGCCGAAGGAGAGAAATATGCGGAACTGCAACGAGTACGCTTGGGCAGCCGGCTCCCGGTATATCTGCCCATGCGAATCAATGACGAGCTATTGGAAATCTTACGCGAGTTCAAAGAAAAGGCATCTGCCGTAGGAGTCAGCCAATTTCTGATTCAAACGCATTTCCAGACTCCGCTGGAAGTAACACCCGAAGCGCGTGAAGCTATCCGCAAGATACTGGCAGCCGGGTGGACTATCACCAACCAGTTAGTATATAATGTGGCTGCTTCCCGTCGCGGACACACCGCCAAACTGCGCAAAGTATTGAATGGGCTGGGTGTACTATGCTATTACACCTTCTCGGTAAAAGGATTTGAGGAGAATTATGCCGTATTCACACCGAACAGCCGCTCCTTGCAGGAGAAAGAAGAGGAAAAGGTATGGGGAAAACTCTCCGCAGAGCAAGAAAAGGAGTTTTTGAACCTGTTGAGAAACAGTAAAGACCGTGCGGCAGCCGTACAGCGTTTCTGCACCTTCCATCAGATTCCTTTCGTAGCAACAGACCGCAACGTACTGAACCTGCCGGGTATAGGCAAGAGCATGACTTTCGTAACTATCGGTATGACAAAAGAGGGAAAACGGATACTGGAATTTGACCATGACCCAACCCGCCAGCATAGTCCGATTATTCATCAGATGAAAAAAATATACATCAAGGAAAACAAGTCTATCTGGCAATATATGCTGCAATTGCAGGAAATGGGCGAGAAGAAAGAAGAATATGCCAGTCTGTGGAAATATATGGAAGGAGAAACAGAACACCGCTTCCCCTTATATAATTATCCCGATCCGGGATTCCGGATTACAGAAAAGTATAGTCACTTGTCAGTAGTTGATAATAAATCAATCTGCTAATTTGTCAATGTGACAATGTGCTAATGTGCCATGTGGAACAAAGCGTAACCCATTGACATATTAGCACATTGACCAATCAGCAGATTATTCAATTCGTAATCTTGATCCCCACAAAATACGTTCTAGGCTGTGTAGGCCCATAGAAATAACCCGAGTCACGATAACCACCTTTGTCCAAATCCTTTTGGAAAGCATTAAAGATATTCTGCACTCCACCGTTCAATTGCAACTTGATATGGTCATTCAATACAAACGTATAATTCAGTTTCACATTCAAATCAAAGAAATCAGGAGTATGCACCATTTCATCTTTAGCGATATATTGTCCTATATATTCCTCGGGCAATTCTGTCGGTGCGAAATGCGGCACATGCATCCGGCCTGTGTACACACCGGACAAGGAGCAGTCGAAATTCTTGAACGGAGCAGATGTCAATGTGAAATAACCGTAATAGTCAGGAGTACGGGGCATCCGCTTCACCGGCGCTACCTCAGGATTCTCACTCCATGCCTCCAGCTCAGTATATTCGCTGCGCTGCACCGTGAAGCCCACCTGTAAAGCCGCATCACGTCCATGTGCAATCTTTCCGTCCAGATTCACGCCATACACACGTGCCCCGTTACCGTTACGACGCTCCTTCACCTTGTTACCGTTCTGGTCATGGCCCATATCCTCCAGTACAAACACGTCATCCAATCCGGTATAGAACCCTTCCAATAACAAATTGGTCTGGAAATGACCAATATTCGCCGTCCAATCAATGGAACCGCTGATACTGTTCGAATGCTCAGGCTTCAGCCCTTCCGCCAACTTGATAAGCACGCCCTCACCTCCTACTGCCGTAACGTGCAAATCCTCATCGTATGCCTGCGGCGCACGGAAACCGGTAGACCAGGTAATACGTGCCTGTAGTTTGTCACTGGGCTTATAGAGCAGGTTCAGACGGGGGCTGAAGATGGGATTGTCAATCAGGTTATGGTCATCCAGACGGAACCCTACCAGGAATACAAACTGATTCATTTTCCATTCGTTCTGCACAAAAGCGCTGGCAATGCGCACATCCTGTTTCATATCACGGTGATAACCGGTCATAACATCGTGCAGGGAGTTGTTCTGATACTCCAGCCCGGCGGTAAAAGTAGCAGGAGAGAATAAAACTTTCTCAAAATTACCCACATACATGCCGCCTGCCACCCAAGTCAGATCTTTCGTCTTTCCGTATGCATTCGCATCCTGTTGCGCACCATAATAACTGTTACGGTCGGTATGCTGGATGGAAGAATAGAAAGAAAGCTTATGCTTGTATTCTTTCCAAAACAGATCATAACTCAATCCGCCACTATTGATGACGTGCTTGGTCTGTTCGGTGATATCCGTTTCGTGCGGCTGCAAATCAAATTTATTCCCTCCGCGGCGGAACTCATTCGTGGTATGATATTCCAGACTGATACGGCTGAACTGCGTAGGACGGTAATAGGTGCGCAGCCCGAATGTATTCATATTCAGCTTTCCCAACTCCGAGAAACCGTCCCCGTCCGCATCATACGGATTACGGTTCCGATAAGACTGATACAAAGCGATGCCATACGTATTGTCTTTTGACACCAAAGAGGCATTGGCTCCCATATACTGTTCCCACACCTTGCCGTTCATATTGGACATTGTTGAAGAAACCTGAAATGAATTGTTGATGGGGTCTTTCGTGATGATATTGATGGTTCCGCCCACTGCATTAGCACCAAACAAGGCCGACCCTCCTCCGCGGACAACCTCTACACGCTCTATCATATTCACCGGAATCTGCTCCAAGCCATACACACCGGACAGAGCACTGACTACCGGACGGCTATTGATAAGAATCTGAGAATAAGGTCCTTCCAGCCCATTGATACGCACTTGAGGGAAGCCGCAGTTCTGGCAGTTGTTCTCCACACGCAACCCCGACTGGTAATTCAAGGATTTAGCCAAATCGGTAGAATTCACCGATTCGAAAAGCCTGGCATTCATCACATTGACTACCACCGGAGCCACCTTGCGACTTGTTTCATTGCGATTGGCCGATACGACTACCTCGTCCGTCATAATACTTTCGTCACTCATCAAAAAATGAACATCTACCGTGAAGTCGTTACTGACGGTCACTTTCTTTTCCTGTGTCTCATAGCCCAGTAGCTGAACTCTCAATGTGTACTTTCCTGCCGGAACCTTCTTGAAACGGAACTCCCCGTCCTCGTTACTCACCGTACCTTGCCCGGTTTCCACAATCAATATGGTAGCATACGGAAGGCTGTTCTCCGTGCCTTTTTCCACTACATGACCTGAAATCACATTTCCTTCCTTCACAGGATTTACATCTTCTGCATACGCATGGATACCCGCACCCATCACCATGAGCACGAGTAACAGAATATATTGTTTCATCTATTTTTTCTATTACTAAAATGTTTCGGTTTATTCAATTAAAGAATGTGTGCAGCTCTACGGCAAAAGCACATCCGCATCTGTTGAACGGATTATCCGAATGTATCCCGTCAACAGATATACCTTATGGTGGGTTCTATCAATTCCATTTTTTATTTCTTGCATAAGGCAGCAGAACCCTTT